>Ga0214545_1000476_pt1 | contig 63693 bp, 46 predicted proteins | sample CNSS4metaG_FD_160064 | JGI IMG/M metagenome (GOLD analysis project Ga0214545, IMG submission 160064) | Root nodule microbial communities from cowpea collected in UCLA plant growth center, Los Angeles, California, USA - CNSS4 | ecosystem: Host-associated > Plants > Roots > Nodule | place: USA... | reverse complement strand
CCCCAGTTGAAAATTTCGGGTATTACTCATACCCATACCCATACCCAGTCAAAGCGGGGATTCCCCGTCAAAACGGGGACGGGTTCGGGTGATACCCACGGGCACGGGTTTATTTGCCATCTCTAGTCCTAGTACACTCAATAAGTCTCACATCGTTCGGGAGTTAACAAAATTTAAATATTTTTACTTCCCTCTATCCTCTAAAACGTCTTTTAAAGACAAAATTATGACGGAATTCCACAATGTTTCAAATCAGACAATATTTCGATATCGTACTTGTTGTTCTAATGGCGAGAACGTAGTCGTTGTTCTAATGGCTGTCGAAATCAGCCATAATTAAATGAACACAATTATAAATATTATTTGATAGACATGATTATAAATACTGCTGTATGACATTATTGGATAAATAAATTGTGAATATTATTTGATAGGTATTTTTAGAAATGATATATATATTAATGACGTAGGAATAAAAGTGACAATAGGAATAGAAGTGATAATTATGAACATTAATTACGTCTTCTGTTTCTTAATAGTTTAGATCAATATGTGTCTAAACCGTGTCCGGGATCCAAATTGAAAAAAATATATAATTACGACGTAGAAGAAAAACATACCACACGTACAAAAAATGACTATCCACACGTACACACCCATACTTATTTTTTACAGGCTATATTTATGTTAGTTTGTGGTTGATAAATTTACAGATAAATAATGATTTTGAAGGATGTAATAATAATTTATTGTGGTTGCAGTGCATGGATACGGAAGATGCAAGAGTTTTGGCGTGAGAGAATCCTCTGTCGAAATGCAAACAAAGAAGTTGATAACAAAAATGTGTGTGGTGAGGAGCTCAGGGCTTCTTTCAACCTCTACTTATCTCTCCCCACCACCTCTTCAGCTGCAAAGATAAGCTTGCTTAATGTGCAGCCATAAAAAATAAATCCATGAAATAGATATTATATTACACAAAACATAAATTATTAAACAAATTTAATTTAATTATTTTTGTTCGATGTGCTTAATCTAAATTTAAATAAATTAATTGCACAAAAATATGATACAAATTTAATTAAATTATTATTTTTATCTGTTTAATCCACGTTCTAAATTAAGCTAACCCGAATCCATAATCAACTGCCCGATTCTATAAATACTAATTCTATTTTTATTTTGTTATTAAGTTTTAAATAATAAATTAAATCACAAACAATTTTAATAACAAAATATTTTTTAGATAATACAAACTAAAATTATTAAACATTTATGTAATTTAAAAAGTATATGAAATTATATTAATAAAAATAATAATAATAATATATTATTACTAGGAGAAATAAGATATAAATAATTGCATATGATTAAAATAAAAATATGTTTAAAAAGTGAATAGAAGTATTCAACTAGGACTGATTAATATTATTTTATACTATTAACTATTAGTATAAATTAAAAGATATTACAATTCTCAATATTTTTATCAAAATTAAAATATCACTATATAATATTATGCTATAATAGTATACTCTTAGTAAATAATATATAACTTAGTCTTGAACAAACCTTTATGTATTTGGCCTTTCAAAGATTGAAAGAGATTAGAAAGATTACATTTTTTTTTTCTGCGTTGATATCAAATACTAACATTTTAACTCTAATAATGCGTGTTTTTAGCATAGGAAGTTTAGTGTATAACATATTTTATTGTTATTTTCGTAAGAATAATTGAGGTCTAATATATTAACTGTTTAATATATTAATTTGTCTTCTTGAGCGTCTTAATTTCGTTTCATTGTTTTTAAAACTTTTAGATCATTAAAAAGAAAATGCAGTATTGCATTATTTTTTCATAAAATTTTTCCGAGCATAATTAACTGACAACCGAAATGAGCCATTTAGTATCATATACAAGAAGGATGACACATTACACATAAATAATTTATATTAAGAAAATGAAAAATATTTTTTGAGACCCACTCTTTTAATTAAGAACCAGTTGACAATCCTTTTAATAATAAAATATAATATAACAAAAATAAATATAAATAAAAATTTGAAATAAAATAATAATATATACGATTATTGGGTAGTTATACATATTATAAAAATATTCAAACTATTATCATAAAAAAATAGGAATTATAAATTAATAATGCGTCATAAATAATAGTCCTATAATATGTCTAGGAGAAAAAAATATAGCCTTATAAGTAAGGATGAAAAATAATATTCATCCTACTAATATTTTTGGATGAGATTAGTAATGAATAGTTGGTATTTGTGGATAGTAGATATTTTAATATATGTATCTGTTTATAAATGAGTTGAGTGTTGATATCATATTATTTATAAGGAGTATTTATATATGCAAAATATTACAATTAAAATTTAATTTATATTTATTAAGTTAAATTTAATTAAAATAAGAATATATTTTATATTTTATTAAATTAAATTAAATTTACATCTTTTTATAATTTTATTTTAAATTTTAGTTTAAAAATTTATATAATATTTCTTTTAAAACAGATACAGAATGAGTAGTGACTAAATATTTTTTGTTGTGGATAGGGTAGTGCCGTGTTATCATCTACTTAAAAGGAACATTTTAAACTTCATTTTAATAATACTACAAAGGCGTTATCGCGTATGTGTTTATGCATTTCTTAAATTTGCATGATATTATATTAATATGTGATGATAATGTAATATTATTAAACTAATATATAAATAAAATTATATTTATTAAAAGTAAAGTGAAATATATCAGAAAAGATGAGAGAATAATTGTTGATAAATAGAAGAAAATAAAAAGAGAAGAAGCAAAGATAGACGGTATTATAAAAAGTTTATAAAAGTAACTGTCAATTTTCAAAAATTTAATAAATCGTTATATTTTAAAAGGTAAAATTGATATTTTGAAATGTAAATTCAAAGAAAAAATTTCTTTATATGTTATTATAAATAAGAGTATATATTAATATTTTACATTAAAAATAAAAGAAAACAGTGGATATAGTATTACTAGAGGCTGAGAGTTCCTATCTAATGTTGGGCATATTAAACCGAACAAATCAAGAAGAAGACGTAAGTTGTGAATCCTCCAGGCTAAGGCTAGTTGATTGCTGCATAATTTCCTTGATTAGTGAAGTGATGGCAACGTGAGAAGAACCTCCGTTTTCCATCGCTCTCTTTCCCATCTCACACAATTTTTTTACCCTTTCTCTTCTCTCTTTGGCTTCTTCTCCATCTTCATCCATCACCATGAATATTGCCCTCTTAATATCATCCTTCTTCACCATCACACCCATCTTCTCCTCCTCTCCCCACATCACTGGAGCCTCTGCACCCACGCTCACCCCAATCTTCAATACATCTCTAACAAGCTTTTCGTTCAAAAATTGATCGCCAAATAAAGGCCAGGTAACAAGTGGCACTCCACCACTTATCCCTTCAAGTGTTGAATTCCAACCACAGTGTGTTAAGAATCCTCCAATGGAATAGTGTGATAATATCATTACTTGTGGAGCCCAACCTCGAATTATTAGGCCTCTCCCTTTGGTTCTTTCCTCAAACCCTTCTTCAGAGATCCACTCTTCCAGTTCTTGGAAATGACTTCCCTCCCTAATAACCCATACAAATGGCCTTTTTGTATCCTCCAAGGCCAAGGCCAACTCCACAAGTTGTGAAGGAATTAAGTTGCATAAGCTTCCAAAACAAACATACACCACACACTTGTGTTGCTGCAAATCTAGCCACTTCAAGCATTGGTGCCCATTCATTGAGGCCTGCTTGCCTCTTTCAGCCTTATCCAAACCATCTCTGTTACATAATGAAACAGGACCAATGCACCACACCTTATCATTTCTCACCTTCTTGTAATCCCTCACATACGTCTTCTCCAACTCTTCAAAACTATTTATGATAACCCCATATGACTTCTTATCAGCAGCACGCACCTGCTCTCCAAACTCCTTCGAATCATAGGAGAGTGCTCCTGGTAACTGCTCTTTGGTAACTTGAATTTTGTCAGGTATGCCAGGAATAGTGAAATACTCTGTTTTTGAAGTGATGCTTTCACGAACCCCTGAAGTGTGTACCTGGTGGAGACAATGGAGGCAGAAGCAAGAAAATCCGTGGAACGAAATCCTTGGAATACGATACTTTTCAGCTAGCTGAGCAGTCCAGGGAATGCAAAAGTCAGAGATTATGCAACTTGGTTTTGGTGTTAGTGCTTCAAACAATTCCTCGGCTGACTTCTGAAGCATGTTGACGGTGCGGAACATTTTGTTTATCATATCCATTGAGGTTACCATGTCGAAGTTCTCACACCCTTCGGGTAATCCTGCCTCTTTGGCTGGAAAAGGGAGTTGTAGAAGTCGGATTTGGAGGCCAGATGAAACAGCACGAGAAAGGACTGAATTGAAACGTAATGCATTTTTTGGAGTGGTGAATATGGTGACAACCACACCACGTTGTGCCAATAGTCTTGCAATATCCATCATGGGGATCATGTGGCCCTGAGCCATTAGGGGGAACAAGACGAAGTGAAGATCGGTTATTTGAGAAACCATGACTACTATAAAAGAGGCAAATGAATTGTGCAGTAGTAGTATGTGGCTGAGTTTCTTTCTTTGCAATGGTTTCTACTGTAGCTTATGCAGAGAGACATATTTGAGGAGATGACGTAAGTGCATATGCTATTATTTTGCACACTTTACATTTCATGCGTTATTTTTCACTCCTCCATTATAAAAAAAAAAAAATCATGTCAAAAAATGAGTATAGGTTGTCTCAACCTCCCATTTCCTATCTTGATTTCTTTTTTAGAGTAATGATAAACAAACACGTTCACATGTCTCGCTTATTTTACACCTCCAGCTTTAACCTTTTTTCTTTTAGTATTAAGAAAATTATATTTGAAATTTGTTTCATATTACCATCAATTAATAGTTGAAGACCATTAATAACTTATGAAAAAGCCTAATTTCTAGTGGCGGCAGTCGTCATATTTATCCTTCCTACACAAGACAATTTTTTAATGGCAAGCCAAGAACTTACTAGATAACACATTATAGATAATATTTACTAAAGCAACACAATTAACTGTAATATGATAAAGTTTTATTACTGAGAAATCAAATTCTCGATATGATTTTATTTACCAAGTGCTGACCAAATTTTTCCTCTAAAAAAACGAATTTAATACTTATATTATTTAAAATTATTAAATAAAAAAAATTAATATGCAAGAAATTAATACAAGATTAAGCTAATTTTCTAAATTATTTATATAATTTATGGAATAATATATTCATGTTCTCTTCTATAAATAATCAATTATAAAATTAACTTCTATTTATAATCATAGTTTTGAATAATAAAATTATATCATGAATAGAAATTTATACATACAGTTCATAATAAAATAAAATAATATTTTAAATGAATAAAAATTATTTAATTTATTTTAATAAAGTCAACTCCATTAATAAACTGATTAAACAAAAATGAAGAGAAACTCTCTCGATCTCCAATCTTCAAATAAATAGATACAAGATGAAAAACTCTAAAAAGAAAGGAAATTTTAGACAATTCACGTATCCAAATCTTTCGTCTACTTATAACCTTAAATAGTTCAAATTATACATTTATAACACTATTAAAATTATAAATACAATCATCTTTATCTTTTATCTTTAATTTTTGATAAAAGTATCTCATAGATCAGAGAACATAAATCTAAATCACATATTAAAGGTCATGAAGTAGGGATGATAACGGAGCGAGACGGAGACGAGTTTTGCTATTCCATATCTATTCTCGTAAAAAAAATTCATCCCCATCTTCACACAATAATAATAGTCGTACATATGCATATGTCTCAATACCAGCCACTACTTATTATTATTAGTTGTATTACATTAGTATTATTATTATTATTAACATTATTATTAAAAATTATTATATTATTATTAATATAATTAAAAATAATAATAATAGTCGTGCATATGTCTCAATACCAGCCACTACTTATTATTATTAGTTGTTTTACATTAGTATTATTATTAACATTATTATTAAAAATTATTATTATTATTATTATTATTCTGAAATAAATATTATTTATTATTAAGAATACTTGTGATGGGTTATTTAATTATTTTCATACTATTATTTTTTTTACGGGATCCGTAATATTATTATTATTATTATTATTTTTTGAATTATTATTATTTGTATTAGTAGTATTAGTGTAAATATTAGTATTAATAAACATTCAGTATTATTATTACTTTTATTAGTAATATTAATGTTATTAATAATAGTATAATTATTTTATATTAGTATTATAATAATTATCATTATCATTGTGATTATTATTTTGTTTGGATTCCTAAAATATCTTATGTCTACATTTTATATGGAAAAGTGTAAACTCCACCTCAACCTTTTATATGGTTTAATTACACATCATTAATCAATTTTATAATTTAAAGCAAATATATTTACATCTAAATATTATCAAATTATTTATTTAGATATTATATATAATTATACATAATTATAACACTTAATATAAATTTTCTATTTAAATATAATAATAATAATTATACAAATATTGAACTAACAGTCGTCTTCCAATCCAATGCATTTTTATATTATATACAAACAAACTCACGGTAAAAAATTTTGAAAATAAACTTATTTGTCCAGATGAAATCAGGTTAACGAATCTTGAAAATCTTTAGTGCACAATCTTCTTGATACAGTCATGAAGTTGTTTTTTCCTTTACCACCCATGTTAAACTTTTTCTTTGAATGCAGACAAATCCACCAATTTTTTTCCCTCTTAAAACATCATTTTTCCATATATTACTTTCAATGTTTGTAATTTTATATTTCAAAATATTAAAAGAAAAACAATTCCTCACTTTTGCAACTATATTTAAACTTTTAATTAATATACCCTCCAAAGATTATAGTAACCATTAACCATGTGACATTTTAATACATAAATATCACAATAATCATAACCATAATATTATTTATAATCAATGTATTTATTAGTAAGCAATTTAAAACATAATATTTTGTTATTCCATCTAACAAAATATCTATGATTATTTGTAAGCAATTTTAAAATAATCTATTAAAAAATATAATATATTTTTATTCCAAGTAACAAAATATCTAAAGTTATTTGTAACCAATTTTAGATTACTCCATTAAAAACCATGACAACAAAGATTAAAGTTACATTGATCCATCATAATTCTAATAATATCTAACTCTAATATTTATTATTATTAATGGTATGAACAATAATATTGTATAATGATATATATGAAAAGATGATTAATTACAAAAGATAATTAATATTCTTTTTATTTTACAAATACAAAATTAAAAGAAAAAAAAAACACACCACCTGTGCGTACGCACGGATATAGATTAGAGAACATAAATCTAAATCACTTATTAAAGGCCTAGGTAGGGATGGCAACGGGGCAGCGCAGGAACGAGTTTCCTATCCCATATCTATTCCCATCCTCATACAAAAACTCAACGGGTATCAAACTTTTGTCTCATCCTCGTCCCTACCGACTAACGGGTATAATCTCGTATCCATACTCATACCCGTTTTCTAACTACTTCAATATTAATCTTTATAAAAGAAAAAAAAATACAGTAAAGAAAACATAATATTTCAAATATTCAATATTAGGAGGATGATTGTTTCTTTCATATCAAATATTTTGAAATTAATTATAATTGTTTACATTTTACATTAGAATACCAAATAAAATTTCATGAGAATCAAAACATTTATTAAATTTGCAAACTACAAACATTAATGAAACTTAGTTGATAAAATTAAAAAATATTTTAAAAAAAATATAAAAGGAAAACAAATATTCAAATTAAAATATATTTTAAATGTTTGTTTACTTTAATTTTTTAAATTCTAATGAATTTCTTCTTTATACACTACTAAAAGTTATAATACATCACTTGATCAAAACAACACAAAGAACAAATAATAAACATAATAATAAAATTTTGACATAGATTTTGTATCTTTTGAACTCCAATATACGTGGGATAATGACAACAAAATATTCATGGCAATTACATTAAATTTTTATATTGTAGTAAATAAAAGTTATTTATACAATTAAAGTGAAAAAGTTACAATATGAGTTAGAAAATAAAAAATAATTAGATAGAATATATCGAAATATTATTCTACATGATGAAAATAAACAATAAATAAAAATATTAAAAAGTTAACAAATGTGTGTCCTAGAAATAATTTGAGAAACTATTGAATGAGATTGCACAAAAGAAATCAAATGTATAATTAAGGGTATAATAAGATGAAAAATATCTGAGAGATATAAGAGAATTTTTTAAATATCAACATATGTACCCAATGGTTGAAAAAAAACAAAAATTATTTTAACGAAACAAAAGAATTCTTTAAATTAAACAAAAATTAATAATAATAATTAAATAATTTTTTTTATATCCTTAAATTGAGAGTATTAAACATTCTCATATTAAAGGAAAATATATAATAAATAAAAATAGTAAAAAATAATAGAAATATTCAAATGTAAAACATAAAATTTTTTTAATTGACATACATAATTTTAACATAATTACATAAAGTTTATGATAAGATGAAAAATATATTGGAGATACGAATGAGTTTCATGACAAACCAAATAATTAGAAAAAATAAAAAATAGAATATATATATATATATGATTACTTAATTAATTGTGAATATTTTAAAAATTTAAACGGGGATGGAGATATGGCGGAGACGAGTATTATGGCGGGGATATGTACATCCCCATACCCATCCTCATACCCAATTGAAAAAGTCAGAGATTCTCCATACTCATACCCAATCAATATGAAAATTCCCCGTCAAAACAGGAACGGGTTGGAACAATACCCACGAATTTATTTGGCATGTGCTTAGGCCATTCAACTTCCAAACTCAAATTTACTTCACGAGTTATTTCTCAATTTCTTGAATCAGATGGATCCAAAGTCTCACACCTGTATTGACCTTAGAACGGTAAAGCAATACAATTTTCCAACTTTAGCCCGATTTCCAAACCTCAAGAAAATTTATACTTTTTTAATTTTTAATTTTTATTTTCTAATATAATTTAGTATAAATCACTGATTTTTTTAAAAAAAACAAAAAAAATAATACATTAATTAACGACCCATGTTAAATAAAAAATGAGAATAAAGAAAAAATAAAAATTATAATACCATTGTCCTAAATTTAACACATGTTTAAACTAATTTATTTTTATAAATTTTTTGAAATACTATATTATAAAATATATTATTTTAATAGAAAGTTTTAAAAGGAATAAAACATATATTTCACAATTCAAATAAAATAATCCCAAAATATAAAGCAAAGACATAATAGCAAAAAAGAAAACAGCCAAGGACATGACTAAAGTTAAAAAACTACAGTCAAATTTTTATCCTGATTGTTGCATGATGTCTTGGATAAGAGAAGTGACATCAAGATGAGAAGAGCCTCCTTCTTCAACAGCTATGTTTCCCATTTCACTCAATTTGGTTACTCTTTCTCTTCTCTCTTTGCCTTCTTCTTCATCTTCATCCATCACCATGCATATCGCCCTCTTAATATTGTCCTTCTTCACCATCACACCCATCTTCTCTTCCTCTCCCCACTTCAATGGAACCTCTGCCCCAACGCTCACACCAATCTTCAACACATCAGTTACAAGCTTCTCGTTTAAAAATTGATCACCAAACATGGGCCAGGTAACAAGTGGAACTCCAGCACTTATCCCTTCAAGTGTTGAATTCCAACCACAGTGCGTTAAGAATCCTCCAATGGAAGAGTGTGATAATATCATTACCTGTGGAGCCCAACCTCGAATTATCAGGCCTCTCCCTTTCGTCCTTTCCTCAAACCCTTCTTCAGAGATCCATTTTTCCAGTTCATGGAAATGACTTCCCTCCCTAATAACCCATACAAATGGCCTTTTTGTATCCTCCAAGGCCAAGGCTAACTCAACAAGTTGTGAAGGAATCAAGTTGCATAAGCTTCCAAAACAGACATACACCACAGACTTGGGTTGATGCAAGTCTAGCCACTTCAAGCAATGGTGCTCGTTAATTGAGGCCTGGTTGCCTCTTTGAGCCTTGTCCAAACCATCTTTGTTGCATAATGAAACAGGACCAATGAACCACGCCTTATCATTTCTCACCTTCTTGTAATCCCTCACATACGACTTCTCCAATTCTTCAAAACTATTTATGATAACTCCATATGACTTCCTCTCAGCAGCAATCACCTGGTCTCCGAAGTCCTTCGAATCATATGATGAGAGTGATCCTGGTAACTGCTCTTTGGTAACTTTAATTTCGTCAGGTATGCCAGGAATAGTGAAATACTCAGATTTTGAAGGGATGCTTTCACGAATTTTTGAAGTCTGTAGCTGGTGCATACAGTGTAAGCAGAAGCTGGAAATTCCCTGGAACGAAATCCTTGGAATACGATACTTTTCAGCTATTTGAGCAGTCCAGGGAATGCAAAAGTCAGAGATTATGCAACTTGGTTTTGGTGTTAGTGCTTCAAATAATTCCTCTGCTGACTTCTGAAGCATGGTGATGGTGCAGAACATTTTGTTTATCATATCCATTGATGTCACCATGTCGAGATTCTCACACCCTTCAGGTAGTCCTGCCTCTTTGGCTGGAAAATGGAGTTGTAGAAGTCGGATTTGGAGACCAGATGAAACAGCACGAGAAAGAACTGAATCGAAACGTGATGCATTTTTTGGAGTGGTGAATATGGTGACAACCACACCGCGTTGTGCTAATAGTCTTGCAATATCCATCATGGGGATCATGTGGCCTTGAGCCATTAGGGGAAACAAGACGAAGTGAAGATCGGTTATTTGAGAAACCATGACTACTGTAGCAGAGGCAAATGAATTGTGCAGTAGTTTGTCACTGCGTTTCTTGCTTTGCAATGGGTTTTAGTGTAGCTCGTTTTATGGAGAGTGGCATATTTGAGGAGATGAGGAAGTGTATATAAGCTATCATATCTTGATAGAAAAATTTACTTTTCATACTTTACATTCACACTTATTTCTCACTCCTCCATTATTCTTTCTCACTCCTCCATTATTGTCTCAGTCTTCCATTGTCCTATCTTATCTTGATTTCCTTTTCAATAGAAACGATAAACAAACACGATCTCACGTCTCACATGTACAATTTTCTCTTATATTTTTAGCTGTGTGATTTTTCAATTTTTTCTTTTCTTATTTTTAATATTCAAAAGTCATTAAGAATATAATACCTCATGTTATATAAGAAAATTATCAAAATTTAATAATTAAATATAATTGTTCCTCACTTATTTTACACCTCGAGCTTTAACCTTTTTTTTTCTTTCAAGTATTGAGAAAAATATATTTGACAGTTGTTTCATATGACCATCAATTAATAGTTGAAGATATTTATGAGAAAAGCTAGATTACACATTGCCAAGAATTTTCCAGACATTATAGAGAATATTCATTAAGGTAGCACAATTCACTATAATATGAGATAAAATTTTATTACTGAGAAGTCAAATTCTAGCTTTTGTTTTGTCAAAATTAAATTTCCAGAAAATTAGTGCTGACCTAATTTTTCCTTTAGAAAAAACGAACTTGAAAAAACACTTATATTATTTAAAATGATTGAATAAAAAAAAGAAATATGCAAGAAATTAATACAAAATTAAGATAATTTACTAAATTATATATATATATATATATATATATATATATATATATATATATATATATATATATATATATATATGGAATAATATGTTCATGTTCTCTTCTATAAATCATCGATTACAAAATTAACTTCCATTTATAATAATAGTTTTGAATAATAAAATTATATCATGAAAAAAATGTACGCATACAGTATATAATAAAATAAAGTTAACATTAATATTTTAGATGAATAATAATTATTTAATATCAATCATCGGGATCATGTGGTCTTGAACCATTAGGGAAACAAGAGAAAGTGAAGATTGTTTGTTAAGAAAACCATGACTGCCAGAGGCAAATGAAATGAGACTTTGGAGTGTAGGTTTGGTTTTGCACATAACATTTGTATAAGGATAAAGATCTGTTTGTTTTTTAAGGGATGTACTTTTTGTTATGATGAATTTTAGAGTAACTTAAATGTTTGTTTCAAGAGTTCTGAGATGGATTTCAGAGTTTTAAGATTTTCATCCTCTTATTTTAAAGAGATTATAAAAAGAAAAAATATGTTATCACATATAAATTTTGATGTTTTTTCCCTAACCTTTATACAATTTTTTTTTTGTTAATTTTGAAGTTTTATGTTAATAAAAATTTGATTTAAATATGTGATGTTATTTCTTCAATTTTACTGTTTACTAATGTAAAACCCAGAAAATTTAGAATAAAGAGAAACGAAAAAAAAATTAATATCTTAATTAAGATTTGTTATTTTATTTAATTGAATTATTTCATGTCACGTGCATTCACATTTGCTCCATAAGTATGAAATTTTGGTTACTTACTTTCTTTTAATTTATGTGATGATTTGACATATGTTTTTAGCAAGTTGGTGTGCAGCTTTTGGGTTGGATGAAAGAAAAATTGATGGTGGAAAAAAAAAATGCTTTTATGTTGTGGTGGCGGAGATATAGGACTTATCTCTAGCTATTTGCTTTATTAGCATTTAAGCAACCTTGGCTTGGATGAAAGAATGGGAATGTGGTTGTTCCTTTCAAAGTTTACACTAGGATTGCATGCTTTTGGGTTTCTTCATTGATTCACTTTACATTTGATGTGGTTAATCAAGGGGTCAATGGTGCATATAACTTAGTTGTTTGTCTTGGTTTTGTAAGATAATTATTTTCCTTAGTTTTAGTGTTATGTTTTTCTCCTTCTATCACATGTTTTTTTAAGGCAAAACTATACAAACCTATTTTTCCTAATGTGGACCCGTAACCTAGCCGTTTTGCATGGTTTCATACTTTGCATCATGTGACCACTCCTTGAAAGCCATGGATTGTAAGAAAAAAAAAAGAAATTGTTTCACTTTTAGATTTGAGACGCAAGTTGGTTTACGTGAGTGTGCATGGATCCACAAATTTGTTTAACTTTCTCAATTTATGATTCTCGGGTGCAGACGTGGGATATTTTTGGATCATTCTTTCATTAGCATTTAAGATAATTTTACTTGGATGTGACATTCATGGATGGCCATGTTGACTTAGTAGTCTTCTTTATTTTGCTTATTTTAAATTTGCGGGGCCACGTATGGTTGAGTGGTCTATCTGTGACCGTGGTCTTGATATTTAAATCATTTGTAGTGAATTTAATTGCGGGTTTTATTTTGAACTCACTAATACCAGTTAAAGTGGCATTTTCAAAATTTAAAGATTTTGGTTATCATGTTAGGTTTTGGATTTATTTAATAATTAAGTTTGTGATATTGTTGAGTATATGTTGGGAGGAATTTTCTTTCTGGAATTTTATTTTTCATACATGATGTGTGATTGTAATTATAATGTTTAAGTATATTACTGGGATATCATGTTTAATATTATTCACAATATCTTCTTTGGCTAAATTTCAGTTATATATCATCGTTATAGTTAACGTATCCTTATTTATTTGTTTGTTGTGTGTGCGGTGATCGAATGACATGTATGTTATATGGGAGCAAATAATCATATAAATGTATCTGACGAGGAGTAAATTGATGAGAAGATGAGTGAACTCGGAATTTTATTATTATAATTTTAGTTGTTTTAAATTAAACATTAAAGGCAATCTAATTTTTTTTTATTTGTTGTTGACATTTTAGAATTTTTTAAATAGTCACGTTTGAATTACGATTTTATTATGAATTTTTCTTTGATACTTTATGAGAAATAATCGTTCCGCTACAAGTATACGTTTTTATAACTCAGTATGTTTTATGGTGTTTCAACTTACTTCTTTTAATAAATTAAGATACCTGTTATACAATCTAAATTATTGAAAAGTTGAATATATTTTTCTTTTATTGTTTTTTATGTATAACATATAATAAAATATTTACTTTGTTTTATTAAATTCAAACACCAATTATGAAATGTAAATTATTGAAGATATAATGTGTATTTTTTTTTCTAATAATAAAAGATATATTAATTATTATGATAAAAAACCAAGTTAAAAAAATAATAAAAAATGTTATAATATGTGAAATACCAACTAACAAGTAATATTGAAATAAAAATATAATACAAACAAATACTTCAACTTAAACTAAAATTTTATAATTTATTAAATACACAAGAAAAAATAAATTAAATAAGTGTTTCGTTACCCACACCCTTAAAACAGAGAAATAATAAAATAATAATAATAATAAATTACTAATTTTAATTGTAAAATTAAAACTATTAATTTTTTTAATAATAATAATGATTATTAAATCTTGTGGATAATTAATAATAAAAATAACATTTATAATAGTAATAATAATAGAAAAACTAATAAAATTATAACAATATTATTAATACTACTAATAATAATTAACATAATAATAATATTTTATTTTATATTAATTTTAAATAAAGAAAATTATAATATAAAAATTAAAATATTTTTGTTATCCATAATGCATTCCTTAAAACAAATAATTTCATTTTTCATTCTCTATCCTCTTAAATTTATCCACTCATTCTTCCTTTTATTCATCTTTAAAAACAAAAATAACCTTAACTATCTCCGTTTGTAGAATGAGTGACTTAAATTTGTGAGGATGATGTAAGAGCATATGCATTGATTTTGAAGGATTTAATAATGGGTTACATTACTTTGACATTTTATAATTTTTTACACCCGCTTCATATTCACTTTTTTATCCTTTTATCTTTTCTTTACTAATACTAACTTTACTTTTTTCAATAAATATATTACCTTTAAAGTTGAATGTCACTGGGTGAAAAAAAAAAACATTTCTCTTTAATAATTTTTGGCGGTTGCAGTGCATAAGCAAAGGAAGATGTAAGAGTAAATTGTCTGCCAAAAGAGATGCAAAGAAAGAAGTTGATAAGGTTGGTTTCTGTGGAGCCATAAAAATCCATGAAATAGATATTACATTACACAAAACAGAAATTATTAAACAAATTTAATCTAATAATTTAAGATGATACTCAAATACTCAAACAAAATTTCTTTAAACATAAATGATGAGATTCCAAAGAAAATTACCAAAAAATTGATAATATTTAACAAATATTTAAATAATTCGGAGCCACTTAAGTATAATTTATTTTTTAATTTGAATTAGTGTTTGCACATTATCTTCGGGCGGTAATATCTCTTTATTTTTTCTAGGCACACAATTCTTGCTCATTAAAACTTTGGCCACGTGATATAGCGAGAATTTATTCCCTCTGTCATCGTTAATACAAGCACAGGGAGGCAGGGAGAGAGAGACACTTGTACACCATTAATTCTTTAATATGGAAAAAAATAATGAAAATACTAAAACAAGTCCTCCATGGTGAAGTTCAAGTGTAATTAATATACAACAATTTACACGATCATGACACTAACATAAATGTACATTTAAAAGCATTTCAAACTTTACAACAAAATACAATACTTGAGGGGGAAAATGGATAGAATAGAATACAGAAGAGGCGATTGCTAAAACAAAACCCTGTGCAAGAACGTCACCAACAGCCAGGTTGCCTTCACATGACAAATATGCAAAGCAGCACGCTGATCCACTCAACCTTCCTAAAATAGCCCATGGCGTTGCTAGTTTTTCATGGACTCTGCATCATTGTTCCGTGATGTTGAGTCCACCCATGAACATAAATTGGAGGATTTCAGCAACAAGCCGAGAGCGGAAGAACACGTTGCTCTAACGACAGCATCAGGTGATCGACTCATTTTCCCAACCAGCATACCAAAGACCTAAAAGAAGACAGACAAATCGTGTGAAAACCAAGTTTTAGCCAAAATGCCTGAAAATTGCAACCGTGTCCTGCAAATACCTGTGAATGATAAACAGATAAAATATGCTGATTATCCGATAGAGAGAGCATGCTGCTGCAGAAGTATATAGCATTTGCCTGAATTATGGGCCATGGTGCGTCAAAAGCCTGCCTCATCAAAGAAAGCAAATAACTAAATTCTCAAGGCCTTAGATTTAAAAAGAAGGAAAAATAATTCACAACACACCACCAAGTGTTGGGTTGAGGTTTCTAATGCCTTCTTGTACAATTATTACAGCTTACTTACATTGGGGAAATTATAAAGTAGAAAGTCCATGAAAAGAAAATTCAGCTAAAATGCATGAATCAAATAATGTTCCAATACATATTGGCCCTTTATCCAATCTTACTATGCTCTACAGATTCGACTAAAGTTGACAGATCATGCTTGAACAATGCAAAGATGAGGAATATTTTGTACAACTTAATAACTGCATATACTTGAGAAGAGGATGTTTAGAGAGATTTATATTTTAATTACTTGAATGGAAAAGCACCCAGCAAACACGGATATATATATATATGCACGCACACCCTGAAATAATTCCATTTTATGATTACAAGGAAAATGAATAAGAATGTTTTCTACTAGGTTTATGAATGGTGTTTTCTATGTACATGAACCTATATCCATAAACCTTAATATGAATCTGAATAAATTCCAACTTGTTATTCCAATACAGATAATTCTCAAAAAAGAAAAGATGAAACTTATACATACATATATAAAAGAGATACAGTATCTACATTAGATTCTTTCAACTAAAATGGAAAAAGAAAAGAGATTACAACTCATTCATCCCAAAAGAGAGATTGTTTAGGAATGGGGTAACAAAAGAAGTGCATGTTCAATTTTGATTAATTTCGAGAGAAAATTAATTAGAGTGCACAAACAGGGTAAATCTTGCTTGGTCAATGATTTCTAAATAGTATAAAAAAAATTATTCTGATAGTACATGAATATTAAACTCCAAGAGAAAAAAATATTTGTTTTAAAAAAATTCAAATGCTGCTCATACATTAAGAATAAAGCTTTGGCTATAAAATCATCATGAAACAAAAAAGTAAGTTGATCCAAGCACACATAATCTTAGTTTCAGTCAGTAAAAAAATATGACTAATTGTGTTATAACAAAAATTGTGAACAGGAACCTGCACTGATGAAGCCATATAACTATCAACTCTGATGGGAAGATGTTGAGTAAATTGCTTTGCAATGTCTCGGAGAAAGTCCTCATAGTCACTTCTATATACACAAAAGACGTCATTGTCATAATTATATGGCATAATTATACGTCATTGTAAATTATTCAAAATAATAACAAACTAAGCAATTTTACAATCTGTTAAAGCATACCGATGATCAGAAAGGAAACTGTGTGTGTTTAGTACAGCATGCAATCGTTCAATTTCCATCAATGGGCAAACTTGTTTCAGGGTATTCTGTCAAAAAGGAAGTATTTATCATGTCAGACATTTCTTTACAAATCTCCGATTCAAGAAATTCAAGATGATGGTCAATTACCCGACAGGCTGATCGGACACTAACATCTTCATCATGAAGATGCAAGACCAGGCGAGGAACAGCAGCATGTACCTTTTAAGAAAATCATTGACATAAAATGAGCTTGCTGAAATATTAAGAGAAGCTAATACATGACGATGACCAGTTCAGTTGGTCTACTATGCAATAAAAAGGTTCACCAAAATAATGGAAGACATATCACCTTGGAATACTTGGATGATAAACTTGTCAACTTGGTTGATAATATTTCAAAGAATATATGATTTTTTTGGATACTGGTTATATAACAAGATAGACGTATGATGTACCTACTAAGAGGCTATACATTATGGTCTAGATTAACCTTTTGTTTTCCTTTATTTTGATTCACGTGTTCACTAATAGTTAAAGAAGTGTTTTACTAGGTTTTGAAATTGCAAAGTTGAAAATTCCAAATTTGGTTATTGGGTAAAAAAAACTACCTTTAAATTGGAATATGTGAAGTCTAAGATTATCAGATAAACATATCAGTGCATAATTTTATAGTAGCACTAGATAAGAGTGAAATTTTGTATTTGGAGATTAGTTAAGGATGGAGGGAACTGGGCTGTACCCAGCTCAGGGCTTTGTCTTGTAGAGACTCAGGTATACAAAGACACGAAATGAGGCAATGAGAGAATGTTTTATTCAATAAGCAGTGGTTGCTTATATAAGCCTTTACAATAACTGTAAAACTGAAAGTGCCATACTGCAAGGCAGTAAAGTAGGCACGTAAATAAAACAACAACGTAACAACCTAATATCAGTTCAACCCTATAAAGCGGGAAACTCTATGAGCACGTGATTAACGAATCTTAGCAACTTAACATTCCCTCCCGTAAGCTAAATGGCTGCTTTTTTAGTTTATTTCAGTGACTGTTGTAACTCCAAGCATGTGTCGGATTTTTTCAAACTGATCAAGCTTTAATGCTTTAGTCATTATGTCAGTTACTTGCTCTTTGGAACAGCAGTTCGTCAATCGAACTACTTGACCATTAACCAAGTCTCTTAGAAAATGAAATCTTACTGCTATATGCTTGCTCCTTCCATGAAAGACAGGGTATTTTGATAATGGAATGGTAGAGCTGTTGTCACATAAAATTTCAGTTGCTTCCTTTTCTATTGATTCAAGATGCTCTAAAATTTTTTGGATCCAAATACACCAGGTACAAGATGCTGCGACAATGTATTCAGCCTCGGTGGTAGATAAGCTTACCACAGGCTGTTTTTTGATATCCATGAAACCGCTCCATTTCCAATCAAAAAAACTGCTCCGGAGGTGCTTCTTCTATCATCTAAGTCACCTGCATAGTTGCTGTCACTATAAGCTATGAGACTCGTCTTTGCTTCCTTTTGATAGAATAGACCATATTCGAGGGTTCCTTTGAGGTATCTTAGTAGTCGTTTTGCTGAAGCCCAATGGGACTCTTTATTGTAATTAGTATGATTGATTCCTAATTATTAGGTGTTTTTATTGTAATTGATTCTATTCAATAGTATAAATACATATTGTGTAGTCAATATTAGACACACAATACATTCAAAACATATACAATTCTATATGGTATCAGTAGTTTAAGGTTTCGATCTTGAATTATTATTATTTTTTTTAGATGAAAAGTACGCACGACAACTGTGTGCCCCTTTGCTTTATCACCGAGCTTCTTCCGGTGACATCTACACTTCATTCATCGTTCCGATCAACCGCTGCATGCACGATCTCTTCTTGACGCATACGTCTCACGCACGGTCTCCGCTTGCGTTTTGCTCGTTGGCATGACCAACCTGCTGGTGCACTCTATGTCTCCTTCCTCACACACAGGCTTTTTAGTCAATTTCAGGTACTTTTCCCATGACTTTTGAAAGCTCACACTCAAGTCGTGGTGGATATCGTGGTAAACGTCCTCGTTGCAATTTTTGTCGACGGTATGGTCATACTGAGGCAGAATGTTGTACAAAGGCATGACAACAACATAAGACAACTAATATTGCTGAGGTCTATTATCCAAAACCATTAGATGAGGTTTCAACTTCAGTAGATGCCTATAATGAGTTTCTCCAATACAAGGCATGTAGCCTATAGAACCTGTCGTTGTCATTGCTCAGTCTAGTAACCCTGTAGGTTGTATTTCTAAGTCCTTCTCCCTTGGACTTTGGATTTTTGACTCTGATGCCTCTGATCATATGTCTGGTAACAAGTTCTTTTTCTCTCAAGTGACTTATTAGGATTCTTTACCTTCCGTTACCATGGGAAATGACTCACAAATAAAAACTAGTGGCATTGGTCAAACACACCATTTTTGCTAATCTTACCCTAGATTTTGTGCTTTATATTCCTGGTTGTCCTTTTAATTTAATCTCTATAAGTAAGCTCACTCGCACCCAAAATTACTCTGTTCGTTTTGCTAATAATTATGTTCTTGTCAGGATCAACATACCGGACAGACGATTGGAGTAGGACGAGTCTTGAGGATTATACTATCTATCACAATCAGTTGCTTGTATCTCCACTGCGTCTCAAGCTCTTGAACATCAACGCTTAGATCATCCTAGTCCTAACCAAAATGTGTCTCATCCTGTAGCAATCAGACGTATTCACCAAGTCCCTTAGAGGCCCTCGGATTGAGTATATTTGTAACAAGCTTGGTGCATATGACATATATACTCCAACATGAGGGGGAGTATTAGAATATAATCGACTATTACAGATTTCTAAGAAATCTACCGTTATATAATCTCGAGAACTAGTATGATTGAGTCCTAATTATTAGGTGTCTTTATTGTAATTGATTCTATTTAATAGTATAAATACATGTAGTGTAGTCTACATTAGACACACAATACATTGAGAACATATACAATTCTATAGATTATATCCATCATAAATTAGGGATTTTAGTTATTATGTGTTTGTATTTTATTTAAGAGCAATTGCTCCTCTATGAATATATTAGTGTTGTTGTATTTTGTTTATTTATCATAGTTTCATAATGTTAGATATTGTTTAAATATTGTTTGATATTATTAAGATATTGTTAGATATTATTAATCACAATATCAAACAATATCTTCTATTTACTTTATTTATTTTCAGTTACTCTTTTTAATTGTACCTCTCTCTATTATAAATAAATTACCCTATGTGTGGTTTATACACAAGGGAGATTAATCTCAAATCCTATTCTCTTTTTTCTCAACATGGTATCTAGAGCTTAAGGTATTTTTTTGGCATTTTTTTCATTGCCCATGTCGCTGTCACCACCATCACTGCCGACCCCTCTGGAGTGTCAGTTCTGACCAGCGACCATACGCTTTTACTCATCCCAGCCAGGCAACCTCAACACCGCCAGAATCGCCGCCATCAGAGCAGCAACGCTCTCTCTCGCGCTATTCAAAGCCGCGCCTCTTCCCATTCCTCCATGTCGTCTTCCGCTGCCTCTTCCAATTCTGAAATCTCTTATGGTGTGTCTGACCCATCCATCTACACTAACTATGTTAATGTACACTTATCCATTGACAAGTTAACTGGCCCTAATTATGCCACATGTAGCAGACGTCCGATTATCCAAAGGTATCTTGATCATCTTGCCTCGAAAGCACCTTCTCTAACTCCTGCTGAGGACAACCGTTGGGAAACCATTGATGCTCAATTATGTGTGGTTCTCAAGGGTACTCTTGATCCTTCGTTAAAGCAACTTTTTCGTTCCTACGAAACATGTGCTCAAATCTAGGAGCATGCCAAGTTATTATACACCAATGATACTCAGCGTCTCTATGGTGCCTGTTCTAAATTGGCAGATCTTATTTCCTCCAAACATCAAGACTCTATGACTGATTATATGGGCAAAATTCATGCTCTTTTTCATGAGTTCAATGAGTTATTGCCTCCTTCCCCCAACTCTGCCACGAAGATCGAGCAACGCTAAAAGTTCTTCATGCTCAGAGCATTACACGAGCTTGCTGATAAATATTCACATATTCGTGATCAAATTTTGGGTTCCCCGATTGTCCCCACCTTAACTTCAACCTCCTCTACTCTTTTTCGTGTACTAGAACAACCCAACACTTATACACCTGCTTCTGTTGATGATTCTTCTATGTTGGCATCTCATCGTGATGATTGGACTCGACCTCGCAAACAGGGAAAAGGGAGTCCTAAGTGTGAACATTGTTGCAAGCTCGGTCACAAGATTTACAAGTTTTATGCATTACATGAGTGTGAACATTGTGGCAAGTCAGGTCACAAGATTGATAGGTGTTACGCATTGTATGATCGTCTTCCTCACTCTGCTGCAACTGTTCAGACCAACCTTTCACCACCTTCGTCTACTGGGGATCCTCCTTCTATTTCATCCGATACACCTGCTATATTCAAAATTTTCTCAAATGGTATAAGGATCAACAATCTTCCTGTTCCAATGCATCTGTTGCTCACACAGGTACATCTTTTGTTGGTCTGACTCGATCTTCTTCTCCTGGTCCTAGGGTTTTTGATTCAGAAGCCACTGATCATATTACTGGTAACAAATGTTTGTTTTCTTCTTTATCCTCTATTAATCCTTTACCTTCTGTTACACTGGCTGATGGTTCTAGAGTCTCATCTCATGGTGTTGGCACTGTTAAACTTTTCCCTTCTTTAACCATTAATAATGTTCTTTATGTTCCTGGGTCTCCTTTTAACCTGCTTGTCCATCCGTCGTCTAACTTGTTCTCTTGATTGTGTTGTTTCTTTTACCAACAATTCTGTGTGTTTACAGGACCGGAGTTCGAAACAGGTGATTGACACAAAATGTGAGTCTCATGGTCTTTATCATCTCCGTCCCTCTACACACGTTAGTGCAGTTATGGAGTCTCCCTCTCTTCTTCATGCTTAGTTAGGTCATCCAAGCCTTGCCAAGTTACATCAGCTTGTCCCTGCCTTGTCCAAGTTATCTCGTGATGTCACACGCGATGCTTCGTCCCCTTTTGCCTTGGTTCACTCTAACATTTGCCGTGTTAAGTCTACCTTAGGTTTTCAATACTTTGTTATTTTCATTGATGATTATTCCATATGTACTTGTTTATTTTTAATGAAACATCGTTCGGAATTATTTCATATATTTCAATCTTTTTTTAATGAAATTAAAACTCAGTTCGGTGTTTCTATTAGAGTTGCACAATGATAATGACCGTGAATATCTTTCTCATTCTTTTAAACAACTTATGGCTTCTCACGGTATTCTGCATCAAACTTCTTGTGCTTATACCCCTCAACAAAATGGTGTAGCTGAACGTGAAAATAGACATCTTATTGAAACAACTCGCAATCTTTTAATTCATGGAGAGGTTCATGAACATTTTTGGGGTGATGTCATTCTTACTGCCTATTATCTCATTACTCGTATGCCTTCTTCGGTTTTAAAGAATAACATACCTCATTCCATTTTATTCTCTCATGAACCTCTTCATCCCTTACCTCTAAGAGTTTTCGGGTCTACATGTTTTGTTCATAATTTCAGTCCTGGTCTTGACAAGCTTTCTTCTAGATCACATAAGTGTGTTTTCTTAGGGTCTCCAAGACCACAAAAAGGATACAAATGTTTTTATCCTTTTCTTAACCGTTATTTTGTGTCTGCAAATGTCACCTTTGATGAGTTCTCCCATTATGTTAAGAGTCAATCTTCACCTCTCACTCCATCCAATCCTAACAACTTTCCTAGCACCTTTAATGTTCCTATTGTTTGTGACCCTCTTACTGTGTCTTCTTCACCCTTGGTCCGAGCTCCACAGTCAGCTTCTCCTCCACCACCTCTTCAGGTTTATAGTTGCCGAAACCGATCATAACAACCACCATGTGACTCCGCCTCTAACACCTAAGTCTGACCTTCCCATTACCCTCTGAAAAGGTATGCGTTCTACCCGTAATCCCTCTCCCCATTATATTGCTTTGAGTTATTATTGATTGTCATTACCTTTTTATACATGTCGTACCTCTCTAGGCAAGAGTTGTCCGAGACAGAAACAAGTGGTACTAACTACACGGATGCCACTCGAACTGATGACCCATATAGGGGGAGCACGTCGCATGGGAAGAATCGGCGTTTAATGCGGGCATTGCTGCAAGTAGGCATTCTAGTGGTAAATGGACATGACAAGTAGTAGAAAGTACAAAGTACTACTCCAAGCGAGACTCGTCTAAGGGTTCAAAACTTGTGATAGCGGATGCGGATGGTAATGAATGGCGGGTGGGTTGGTGAACCAATAGGAAGGCCAGGGGGCATACGAATCTTTTTAACTGAAAGAGATGAGTTTGTTAACTCAAGTGATCCGTTAGCAAATATTTTTACTAAGTCTTTACAGGGGCCTAGAATTGATTATATTTGTAACAAGCTTGGCACATACGATTTGTATGCTCCAGTTTGAGGGGGAGTGTTAGATATTGTTAGATATTGTTAATCACAATATCAAACAATATCTTCTATTTACTCTATTTATTTTCAATTACTCTTTTTAATTGTATCTCTCTATTATAAATACCCTATGTGTGGTTTATACACAAGGGAGATTAATCTCAAATCCTATTCTCTTTTTTCTCAACACATACATTAGTTTGTCTTGTAATTTTTGTGTTTTAGTTTATTTTCTTTTCAGTGTATTAGTGTATTTTAATTACATGAAGTTACTGTAGTATGCAAACTGTCTTTAACTTTCTCAAAAGGAAGTTATTACGTGTATTTGCACCGCACATACAAAAATGTTGATGTTGTATTTTTTCAATAGAGTTTTTAATGTAATTCCAATTCACTGATTCAGTCACATAACTCTCTGTTTCAACACTGTCACACGACGGTCTATGTTTATTTCCTTTTCTATTAGAATAATATCAGAAATAATTCTCCTAACACAGTTTCAGAGCTTTAAAATCATTGGGAGCCTGTGTGATCTCTTGCACAGCTTGCATTGCTGCAAAACCACATCTGTTTCTTTCTTCTCTGTATTCACTTGCGCAACTTACATTGCAGAAACATCACAAACCTTTCTTTATTCTATCATATTCCTTCTCAACGTACATTGCCACCGTTCACACCTAAAAAATGTCTGATACTTACAAAACTCGACTCACCACAAGAGATTCTAAAATTAACATGGTTGTTCGACACATTAACAAAAACAGTAGACTCAAGTAATTGCTCCTTAGCATTCACAGGTAATTACTCCTATGCACTCAATGTTGTAAGTTCCTCTAAACCTCTGGAGCCACAGACCACCTGACTCAATCAACTACTATAACTAAAAAATTTCACTTGCAGATGGATTTTTCATCACAGTTGCTGGAAAAGAAGGTAATATAATAAATCATAATCTAATTCTGAAGGGTGTTCTGAATGTTCCAAAGTTATTTGCGAATTTGATTTCTCCTCACAAGTTTACAATAGATTTACATTGTTTGGTGTAAATCAGGATCGAGGAAAAGGGAAGGTTTTTTTTTTTTTCTATCTACAAATGTTAGTTGTTAGTATTTTGTTTGTTGGAGGAGTTGAACCAACAAACTCTCTCACCCTTTCTTCCAAGCTCATCAAACCAACCTTATAACTCCCAAGTATTAGTAAGGGAAGTTGAACCCACAACCTCTCTCAACATGCTAAGGGAGACAATGGGGCTTTACCTCCTAGACGACGCCAACATGATGCATAGTACTAAGTCAAATTCCTTTGTATTTGATGTTAGAAACAACTCTTCAATATAAAATAAAAAAGATCTGGTTATACCACCTTCGCTTAGGTCATCCATCATTCAGTACCCTAGAAATTATATTTCCTAGTTTATTTCAAATTTGACAAAGAAATATTTCACTATTATACTTGTGAATTTGCAAAACACAAGCGTGTTGATTTTCCATCTAGTAATAATAGAATAATTGTTCCGTCTGCATTAATACATAGTTTTGTGTGGGAAACCTCTAGTATTCCTAATTTCCTTGGGGTTCATTGGTTTATCATATTTATTGATAATTGCACTCGTGTTTCATGGAAATTACTCTTGAAACGAAAAAGTAAGCCAAGTTTTTAGAACCTTTATCCAAATGATTAAAAATCAATTTGAAACAACCATTAAAAGAATTTGTTAAGGTAATGCCAATGATTTTTTCAACCATTGTCCTCTTTCAGATGAACAAGGGGTAATTCATTAACCTTTTTGTGTGAACACAACACTACAAATGGAGACATAATGAAATATTAGGAATCTCATAATCTAACTCGAGCCTCTCTTCTCCATAAAAATGTATTAGGGAGAAGATGTCCTTACTGCTACCTATTTGGTCAATTGTCTAGGTTCCGAAACACTAAACAATAATAGTCTCATTCAACTATTCTCCAAATTTTTCCGAGACTTTTGGAACAAATCATCTTGAACTTCAAGTCTTTGGTTGTGTATCCTTTGTCCATGTTTATCCTAATAATAGGGAAAAACTTGATCCTTAAGCTATTAAGTGCATATTTAATGGTTACTCACCTAACCAAAAGGGATACAAATGTTATCACCCTCAAATGAAATGATTCCTTGTGTCATTTGATGAAAATACACAATATTTTCAACCTTGTCTTTTGGGTGGAAAGGTCCTGCATTTAAGATAGAAGATAAGGATAATTCATTTTGGACAAAAAAACCCCATCTTTCTAATAGTAAGTCCCATTAATTCTCCACCATTTGCTGAGTCAAATACCACACCATCTAATGAGCCTAGTCCTATTCCTTCTCCCATTCATTCTCCTTTTGTGCCAAGCCAAACGAAGAATGGAGGACAAACTAAGAGTAATATCCATCCATTGCAAGTACACTCACGAAGGAGAAGGTCTATTATTCAATCAACAAAACTCCATGAATCTAAACCTATACCTAAAATACCTGACATTAATGAAGAACAAATGATAGCATTGAAGTTCAAATGATCTTCCAATTGCAATAAGGAAAGGTGTTACATCATGTACTTAGAAACCAAGGTATCCATTGTCACACTTTGTGTCTTATGACAAATATCTAGTAACCACAAAGGCTTTTTGGTCATTTAAATGCTATCACTATTCCAAAAACTGTGGATAAGGTATTGAATAGTGAGGATAGGGAAAACGCTATGAAGGTTGAAATGGTTGCTCTAGAAAAGAACAAATCTTTGGAGTTGGTGGATCTGCCTAAAGGAAAAAATCTTGCCAATGTAGGTTGGTATGCGCTGTTAGATACAAGGTAGATGAGACGGTAGAAATGTATAAGGCAAGATTAGTAAATAAGGGATATACTTAAAAATTCAGGATTGATTATCTTGAAATTTTTTCACTTGTTGCAAAAGTTAATACTGTCAAAATTTAGGATGAATGAAGCTTGCAACAATTTGACACTCTATATATTGACACTGTCTCCTAGAACATGGTTTGGTAGGTTTATTATTGGAATGAAGACCATGGGTACAAGCAAATCCAAGGTGACCATACACGATTTATTAAGCATTCAGCTTCAAAGGGGGTTACTGAACTAATTGTTTATGTTGATGATATAGTTGTAACAAGAAATGATAAAGCAGGAATGGAATTCTTAAAATATGATTGACAACAAAATTCGAAATTACAAAGTTAGGCATATTGAAATATATCTTGGACATTAAAGTGGCTCGTTCCCATAATGGTATTTTCATCTCTCAGTAGCTTTGGATAAGCAATCTTATCAAAGGTTGCTTAGGAAATGATCTACTCGTCTCACACTAGGCTAAACATTGCCTTTGTTGTAGAGGTTGTAAAAAAAATCATGCATAATCCAAAGGAGACTCATCTCCAAGTTATTTATCACATTCTACATTACTTGAAAGGAACTCCTATAAAAGGAATTCTATTTACAAAGGGGAGTGAAATGATCTTAGAAACCTGCACAGACAATGATTATGCAGTTTCTATAGATGACAAAAGATCTACCTTGGATATTGCACTTTTCTTGGAGGAAATTTAGTCCCTTGGAAGAGAAAAAAACAAAATGTTGTGGTGAGATCAAGTGTAGGGGCAGAGTTTAGAGCCATGGCCTTAGGGATTTGTGAAATGCCATGGTTAAAGATACTTTTAGAAGACAGCCATGGCCTTAGGGATTTGTGAAATGCCATGGTTAATAATACTTTTAGAAGACCTGAAGATTGATTGAAAGAAGCCTATGAGATTGTATTGTGGTAACAGGTCAACAATAAATATTGCACATAAACCTGTGCAACATGATAGAACTAAGCATGTTGAAGACACAAATACTTCATAAAGGAGAAATTGGATAATGGGACAATATGTAATACACCTTTTGTATCTTCTGGAAATCAACTTGCAAATGTATTGACAAAAGGGCTACATTCAGTCTATTGTTGGCAAGTCAGGAATAGGTGACATCCACTCACCACCTTGAGGGAGGGTGTCAAAATCCCTTGATTTATGCTGTGGTTAATATTTCCTGTACAGTTTTAATCACATAATTAGGAGATTTAATTACATTTCATGATTAGAAGGATTAATAGGCTGACAGTATATTTTATGTCTATGTATTCTATTTGAAAGCAATTGTTCCTCTGTAAATAATACCAGAAACAATCTTTCTGACATCACCTAATATCAATCAAACAAAAATGGATACTAACAAAAATAATTGCAAATAGTAACGCCCCAGAAGCAATTTTCCTTATTAAAAAATAAATGCCCTTTGCTATTCCCATCTACATATATACTGACAACCACCAACATAATAGAATTAGAGTCCAGAATTTAACAAAAAAAAAAGTGAGAGAAAGAGGGAAGAATAAAAGGTACTACTACAATCAGAATTAGCTATAAAACCTGCTCAACAAATGCCTCACTTAGTGCCCCAGTTCCATATTTGCTGAGGGCCCCAAATACTGCAAAAGAAGTGGCTCGCATCTTTGCATTCATGCTTGCCTGTTTCATAACAGTGGTAAGAATTTCCGAAGAGTAGTTAATGGAAAGTTCTTTATTCTTTCTTTAACAGAAACAGAGTATATTAGAAATATGAAGGGAGAATAAAATATCCAAAGAAAATTATAAAACAAGAAAATACCTACTAATATACAAATACATATATAAATTCTCTCTTTTGATAGAGATAGTGCATTGCTGTCTTCTTGTTATACGTGTGCATTTAGTATATGCAAATACAAAAAATACAGAAATATCAAATTACTAGAAATTAGGGATTTAATTGATTTTTTGTACCCTTTACTGTTAGCGTACTTCAGCATAAATAGAGAAGTGTACGGTATTACACACACATTCAGTCAATAATTGCACACAAACCACTGTGCCTCTGCCTGATTATGTCCATGTGACTACACAACTAGCAAGAGCTCCCTCTAGTGACCCCCTCTGGCCCATCCTTGCCACATGTGGCTTCACGTGTTCCTGGGTGAGTGTAGTTCTTGAGCCTACCATTTTGTGTTGAATTGCAAGTCGCAACCTACTAGCTTGCTCCCCTATCCCTTCCTATGACATGATGGCTAGTCAACAACAGTTTCATTTCTACATTCCAGATGCTTTTATAGAGGAACCTGCTTGAGAGGTTTTTAAACCATCCTTAGAAGCAAACTTCTTTGTTCCTCCAATTCTCGAATAGGTTTGGAGTGGTCGTGAATCTTTATCCTCTTGCTCACTGCTAGATTCCTCAAATTCTCCCGCCAAACCCTCCAAATTGGTAAAAAGATTTTTCTCAACCAAAAAGTTCCTATCCGTTTCAGCCTCAGGAAGTGTGTTGTCATGAGATTCGTATTGAAGTGAATCAGGAACCATCTCAACACTGTTTTCGTCTTTATCATTTGTGTCCTCATGAAGATCCTGAAAGTTGTTAGAAAGACCAATTTCAGGGTGGACCCCAAAATTATCCTCATTAACCTGACCATCTAAAGATGCCCCCAAAGAAGGCATGCCAGTAAAGTGTTTTGAACCAGAAGTTGGAATCTCAGAACTTTTAGCATGCAACTCTGGAATTTCCAAATCATGTCCCATATGTTCGGCTTACACCTCAGGGGGCTGAGTTAGAGCATCTTTTCCCGCCACATGAGCCTTATTTAAAGAAACAGCCTTGCTGCATCCTGCTCCCGACTCAAAGTTTTCCTTAGACATGAGAGCTTGCCTATTTTAAGACCCCACATACTGTGATTTTCCCACCTCCCTTTTCTCTTTGGTTTCGAAGACGTTTTTCTTCGACAATTAAAAATGGAGTGCCTTATCAACTTACAAACTGAACAAAAAGACGAGAGCTTTTCACATTGAATGTACGCAACAAAAGAAAACCTAGGTCTTTCCACCAAAATTTGGTTCGGTAAATCAAAAGCCATATCAACATCCACCAAGACTCTAGCATAAAACCCTTTTGTTTTATTTGTCGTGCAATCATCTAGAGATCGAGGAGATCTGACGACCCTAGCAATAGAGAAAATGGCTTTCGGCTGCATATACTCAAAAGGTAGCCCATGAATCCGAATCCAACATTGAGGTTTTGTTAATTTCATCGAAGCCAAAGCGAAGTCATTAGTCCATGCAAACACCCTTAGAATTCCTGGTGAAAGATTCCAAGAATCAACTGCCAAAGTCCACCTGATGTCCTCAAACGATGAGAATGTGAATTCATAGAAACCCTTACCCAGAGGCATAACTTTCCAATCCCCTAGATTTTTCCAAGCTATATCAAGCTTCTTACAAAGATGAAGGTGATTCATAGACTTATCTCCTTTGAATAACAACATCTTACCATGAAGGCGATTCTTACACTCCTCTAAACCAGCCAGGTACACCTCTGCAATTTGCACCGAAACAAGACCACTCTTAATGCAAGGAGAAAGGAAGATGTGAAAGCGGAATATCACAAGCATTATGCAAAACTTGAGCAAAAGTTCTCTTTTAAGTCCAAACATTGTTTGAGGGTTTTATAGGAGTTGTTGCTCAAAGATTCTAAAGACACCCCCAAGGGAATAGAGAACCCCGAGGATGCCCCCATTCCGAACCCCACCCAAGACAGCACACACAAGTTCTGTAACAGAGAAGCACACAAGGAGCACCAGCTCATCCCCCACCTTCATACAAAGGCAAAAGCGAAGCCCAAAACAGAACACAATTATCTCCAAAACCTCTACAACAAGCTACACTCGCGAACAGCCAAGATACCCCACTAACACAAAAGAAACCCTAAGCCACCACAAACAGAGATCTCAGAGGCGTGTTGATCTGGTGAGCCAAAACCCAAAGTCGCACTCAACACCACAATGTAACTTGGAATCGTGATCCACTAGAGACGAACTCGCAAAGCAAAAGAAGATTTACAATGACGTATTCACCAAGTCCCTTAGAAGCTCTCAAATTGAGTACATTTGTAACAAGTTTGGTGCATATGACATATATGCTCCAGCTTTGGGGGAGTGTTAGAATATAATCAGTAGTCTTCCATGAAAGAACCAAACACATTGAAATTGATAGTCACTTTGTTAGAGAAAAGGTGTTCCCTAGAGAAATCACTATTGGTTTTGTCAACTCTAGCAATCAGTTGGCTGATGTATTCACCAAGTCCCTTAGAGGCTCTCAGATTAAGTACATTTGTAACAAGTTTGGTGCATATGACATATATGCTCCAGCTTGGGGGGGGGGGGGGGGGGGGGGGGGGGGCGGTGTTAGAATATAATAAGCGGTTACAGATCTCTAGGAAATCAACCGTTACATAATCTCGTAAATTAGGGTCATTGATTCTATTCAATAGTATAAATACATATTGTGTGGGCTGCATTATACACACAATACATTCAGAACATATACAATTCTATAGTTTTCTACAAGGTAACTTCACTTAATGTTACTTAGTTTTAAGATGAAATCTTATATGGTATCATAGCCTACAGCTCATCTTGGTATACACTCTATTTTGATAAGATCAACTGGTTGGTTTACAAAGCATCTATGGAAAAGGATGTAGGGGATTTCATATCGACTAAAGATATGATCAAATTATAATATATAAGTGAGAACAAATATCACTTTACAGGATGGTTTTGTGAGACTGAATTAGGCCTAAAGTTTTCTTTCTAAGATGGTATTAGATCTCATCCTAGCAAGGTCTTTTGGGTTATTGTGCCACATGTTATTCAGTTGTTATTGGACCACCTAAAAATATTTATTTCACACTCGAGATGTCTAGTCTTCAACACGAGATGTATTGGAATGCCACATCATCTAGAGACGTGGTTAAATTATAATATATAAGTGGGTGCAAACCTCACCTTATAAGCTGGTCTTTTGAGATGGAGTTTCACCTATCTAAATTTTGATTGCCTTGATGTCAATTGGTTTTAAGATGAAATATGACACTTCTTGGAACATACTAGCTTTAATAAACATTTAGAACCAAAATAAATAAATCAGCAAAATAAAAATGATCCATAAAAAAAGTAAATTTACGTACTTGAAGATTTCGAAGCCTTATTGAAAGACTAAGCAAAATGGGCTCAACTGCATCATCAGGTGAAGAATCAAGAATCTACAAGCAACTCAAAAGAAAAATAAATAATTGAACTTCAAATGGGTGAAATAAGTAAGCACAATCAAAAATAGGAAACATAGAACCTCACCATCAGTAAGCATGATACAGCAGTTAATTGCACAGATTCATCAGAATCATCTAGTAGAGCTAATATAACCCCCAAGACTTGAGTTGTATACTTCAAAATATGAATCAGTGGGATCTGCAATTTCAAATTTGGTAATGTTGATATATAATAGATCTACTCCTTGGAATTGAAAATCTAACTCATAACATATGCCACAATTCAATGATCATATTGGATCAATGTTAATATATTAAAAAACCTTAAAGCTGAAAAATAAACTAAAAACAACACAATTAAAATTCATAACATTCACTAAAGTCTCAATCTCATGATTGTCATTACAAATAAACAAACACATTTCTCATATAGGAAAACTAATTATTTGAAAAAAAGAGAAGATAATTGGCAAGAAATCAAGCATATAAATTGGCTAAGTTCTTGTTAAAATAAATACAATTGAAAACAAAGAAACCACGGTGGCATAAATCATGACAAAGTACCTGCACTAATCCTCGCAAACATAATCGTCGAACAGTTGAAGACTCATCTGATACATGCCGACATAAAACCTCAACCATTTGCTCCAAAAGCGAACCAAGTCCACCACTATAGAAATGAAGATGAAATCAAAATGAACTTCAATTGAAGAGTCAGAAAATATGTCAACAAATGCATAGAGGAAAGCCGGTGATTAAGTAATATGGTGCCAAGACAATAAACTGCAATATTCCAAATATTGAAAGTTTAAAAGATAAACATTGTCAATGAATGATTTCATTCATAAAAATATTATAAAAGTTCTACTGAATCAAGAAAATATACATTGCATACAAACAATTATACTGACTAGAGTTTATTCTTATTTATCTACAAAATTATTTTAGAAATTAAATCAATTTTATAACATGTCTACTCAACTTTAAAGAAATGATTATTTGTTTCATTGACTTTTACGATTTTTGGTTGTTGATAAAAAATCCCTATAATTGTGATCACCAGTGACCCAACTTAGTTGCAACCTCTTTTGGGAATTAGATATTGACTAATAAGACCAATATCTACAACCTTTAAAAACAATTTTTTACTATCGAAATTTTAAAATATTTTATATAACCAATATAAGCATGTTAGGATCCAACAAGTTATATGACTAGAGTCTCATGTTTGAAGCATAGGATTCCTTTTCTAGGAGATCCTTTCAAGTTCTGTAGAATGTGATAAACAATTCCGAGATGAGTCTCCCTTAGATTATGCATGAACTGACTTATAACCCCTACAACATATGCAATCTTAGGCCTAGGGTGAGATAAGTAGATCAATTTCCCAACCAGTCTTCGATAAGAACGCCTATAAACAACCACATCATCAAGTGATTCACCAAGCTTGTGATTATGCTGAATAGGTGTCACTACTTATCTGCATCCTAATTTACTAGTTTCAGCCAATAAATCCAACACACTTTTGTTGAGAAATGAAAATAGCACTATGGGAATGGGTAACTCAATAACGAAAAATATAGGAGACCCCAAAAACCCTTTATAAAATTATAACGAAAATCATAACGGGTTATAACAGAAACATTAGGTTAGAAGAAATACAATATATACATTATAAAAAAATACAGAAATATAATTGTTAAGCAAAAGTGATAAATTATGTCCAGAAACTCAAATATGGAAGTGAAGAAAAAAAAAATGACTAACGTAAGTGACACTTGTCAAAAAAGAAAAAAGACATGCAACTGGCTAACAACGACAACCACTAGCGACGGTGCACGGTGGTGAACAGTGCAAGGGGCAGTGGTTGAAGGAGAAGAAGTTTAAGCATTATTTGAATATTAGGTTAAATATAAAGATTTTATTGGGCCATAAACGGCCCAATTTCTAAGTTGTTATTTGGGCTTGAAACCCAATAGAAGACACTAAACTAAACAAAACAAATCTCTCATGCCTAAACTAGGGTTTCTTTAACCAGCGTTGCTACCCTAGCTGAAGAGTCTTCTTCTGCAAGCCATTGCTGCTTCAATAGGGTTTCCTTCTCCAACTTTTCCGCCATAGCTGTTCCGCATCCGCTACCCGTTATCAAAAAAGAACCAAAAAACATGCATCACCACTGTCATGTTGTGGCGGGAAGTACCAAAACCACTACTGATTTCTGCCATGGCGGCGTTATCGCTAATTTCAGTAACACTCATGCAAAGGCTGAATTTCAAAGATAGATCAATACTATTAAACAGAAATTGGATAATGGCATTATCCCTACTTCTTATGTCCCATCTGGACTTGAGTTAGTAGATCTATTTACCAAAGGTCTTCCTACATGATTTCACGATCTCACATACAAACCAAGAATGGTAGATATTTATTCACTAGCTTGAGGAAAATGTTATTAGTAAGATATTAAGTGTACTAGAAACTGTTAGAAGATTTTAGAGATCTTTGGAAACTTTATTACTATAGGGTTACGGTTCTCTGTATATAGATAGAGGTTGATTTTAAACTAATCAATTGACTAAGAATCTTCTTTCTTTCAAATTAATCTTTTCAAGTGGCAATTATTCAAAGTGTCATTATATACCAACTCACCTATACCGAACAAATTCTGATAGTGCAGCTGCTGCAGCTTCCCTCTGGTATTTCTGGGGTCGATACAATGAGTTTTTCAAAAATAGACAAATATTTTGTACCTATATATCAAACAAGGAAAGAAAGTTGGTCAATCAGGTTCACACTTCACAGGGCATACAATGTTTTACTAAATAGCTCTGAAGGAAAGAAAATGATCCCCAACAATACAACTTTTCTTTCGTATTATTTGTAGAAAATGAAGAGCAGAAGGTCAAATGCAAGACATAAAGCGGAAAAAAAAAATGCAGTCACTTCTGCAGGTTAGTCAGGTTCTTTCATAGATGTAGTCTATTCCATAGTCCAAATATCAGTCAAATCAGTATTCGTGTAGGAAAAAGAGTAGGAAGGTGACTGGGTGGAGCTAGAATAAGTAACCTATAAATAAAGAAAAGATGAGACACCTCCTATTGAAAAGAGAAGGGAAACCGAAATTAACACCAAATCACATACCACTATGACAATAGTGTTTTAAACAAAACAAACAGCTAAAGTAATCTTTGTATTCCAGTGATACAATCATAACCTATCCAACCCAATGTATGCAAACACTGGATTTTGAAAATTATTGATTTCATTTCGTTAGGATAATGCTCCATTAAACTGCAAATTTTCCAAATACAAAGACCTGGTCCATTCTTCATGACTAGTGGGCAGGCTAGTACTCAACAGCATCAAATAGCCCATTACACACATTCCGTATTAAATTATTGAGACTTGTCCAATAAAAAAAAATAACAATCAATTGATATAATTGTCATAACCACTAATACAGAGAGAATTGAACTCCAGACAGTTTATCAAAGAGATTACCATTTAAGATACCATGTCAACAACTTAATTGTCAAAAACTGAAAAGCCTTGACCTATAAAAGAATTTCCAGAATTGGGTTTACTTGAAAAGGTGACTCAAGCTTGGATTTACATCTCCAACACCAACAACTAAAATTTCATCAATATATACTGAGGCTACACCAAATATCCTATAAGCATTTTCCTTTTGGACATATAATCATTAACTGATCGGGAATTCTGGATATGTAAGGTAATGCTTATAACTAGTTAAGTATATTTGAAATCACATTACCTCTTTTGGGCGCTTTATAGATATGCAGCATGCAATGTCTCCAATGAGACTAATCCACCTTTCATTTCCTGATAGTTCACCATCTCTAGCTAAAATCTAGATAAATCAACACTTTCTGTATTAATTTGAAGACCATATCTTATACCCTAACAAGAAGCAATTTTAAGTTTGTCTACCTTGCCCATCTCAAGGTCACCAACACATTCACAGAACGCCTGAAATGCAGTAAGAAGATTCCTGCACAAGAATACAAGTGGAATTAAACATAGAATTCAAAAGTGCAATTGTGCCCATAACTGATTTCTCAGAGTAATTTTTCACAAATTTTATTTTACTTGTATGTTCGGTTCCCTTAAAAGCTGCCAACAAAACCATATGATGTAATATCATTTTCATTGTTAGAATATAATCAACTCTTACAAATCTTTAGGAGATCAACCGTTACATAATCTCAGAAATTAATATGATTGATTCTTAATTATTAGGTGTTTTTATTGTAATTGATTATATTTAATAGTATAAATACATATTGTGTAGTCTGCATTAAACACACAATACATTCAGAACATATACAATTCTATATTCAGAAAGAAAAAAAAAATGGTAGGTCAGACGTTAAAACTCACTTTGGGGGTTTACCTACAGAATTTAAATATCTCCCTAATTCCCATTGAAAACCATCCCCCAATAATATGAAATGTAGATTTCAAAAACATACCCTTTTAAAATTATCCCTAACATTTAAATTTGAAAGTGTTATTTATATGTAAAACAATAAAATACAGACATACTTGATAGGCAACGCAAATGTGGATGCTATCATGCAAGTGAAATTCCAGTGTAAACTCAGTAAGAACAGAAATAGGCAAAAGAGAAGCACAGTTTCAAAGTGGTTACCTCAATGGTTCATGCTGACCAGAATATGTCAAACCGTGACAGCTTCCAAGTTGCAGTGTAAGCTCAGAAAGAACAGAAGCATAGTTTTGTTCAACGGCTCTTTTTCCAACTTTTCCCCCACCTCTGCATCAAATAATGGTTTGTAAAATTGTTGGATCATTTATGTATCTTAAAGGTAAAAGACAATGCTGATAATGCAGACCTGAAGAAAGCAGTAAGAGCAAAAATTGCAGCTTGTAGTTTGCCATCTTCTGTATGACTGTCAACGGGGCTATCCTCAACTCTGTCCACATCAGCTTTTAAAATCGGAATCTGGCTAAGGACAGATATCACATGTTCTAGAAACAAAACTGACAGTTCCATGTGCTGAGAAAATGCCTGGAAAAAGTTGTAATCGAAAAATCAATTAATTTATCAAAAAAAAATTTCAAATGGGAGTAAAGATGACAACATGAAACTCGTCTTCTAATAATATTTGAACATAAATATTGCTCGATCTATGCAAAATTAAAATCAATAGTGTCATCACCTAATAGCTTAAGCTTTTTAGGATAGTTTGTTCATAACATAGTTTTAATTAAAGCATATACGACCAATTGATGTTGCAACCATTGCTCTAATAGAAGGTTAAATTTAAATGAAGTGCACCCAAAGCTTCTCTTGAGATATCACTAATATCTTATTTTCTGTTTCTATTGTTATTAGTTTTTATATGTATTTTGGGCTTAGCCCATATTTTTTTTTTATTATAAATACAGCCCCTATGTGTATTTTCTACATAAGGGAGATTAATCTAAAAAAATCATATTTTCTTTATTCTCAACATGCTATCAGAGCTTAAGGTATTTTTTGGCATTTTTTTTCGTCGGCCCTGCCACCGTAATCGCTGCCACCGCCTCCACTGCCGGAGTGTCAATTCTGACTGGTGACCCTACGGTTCTGATCGCCCTGGCCAGGCGACCTCAACGCCGCCAGAATTGCCACCATTGTAGCAATGACGCTCTCTCACGTGTCGTTCGAAGCCGCGCCTTCTCCCCTTTCGCTGCCACATTTTGGCTTCATGTTTCCATTGGAGCACTTTCAATTTTTAGGGTTTCTCTCTCTCCTCCATGGCGTCTTTCGCTACAACTTCGTCCACTTTCGCTTTCGTCGCCTCCATGTTTGATTCGTCCGTTTTTCCTCCAAATGTCAATGTGCACTTGCCCATAGATAAGTTAGATGGCAAGAATTAACAATCATATGCAACACCTTAATCCATAAAATAAACGAGAGAAAAAAAAGTGGAGGACTAGACCATAACCCACTAAGAATTTACAAAAGTTATACTATCCTATCATGTAAACAAGGGTAAAGTATACAAAAATTGGTTAACTTATCCGGAAGCCCCTGCATTACTTCCGAGAAGCTAGACGGACAAAATTACATCTCTTGGTTCGCTGTCGTCGAGATGTGGTTCCTTGGTTAGGGACATCATGACCATCTTGAGAAAGACGGAAGCCATGTGCTTGAAGAAAAAGCAGAACAGTGGAAGCAAGCAGATTTTCAGTTGTGTGCTCTGTTGTGGCAATCCGTGGAGCCAAGACTTTTAATGTCTCTTAGGGCCTTCAAGACATGTCATTGGTTTTGGAAGAGGACTCAGAATATATATGCCAACGATATCCAACGCCTATATGATTCGGCAGACAAGTTAGCATCTCTGCAAAATGACCAACCATGACATGATCTCCTTCATGAATGAAGCACAATCAGTCGTGGAAGACCTGCGGATATTTCTGGAAATCGACGCTTCAGATGAATTGAAGAAGCTGGACAAATACTATATGGTGATGATTCTTCGTGCCATTCATCCAAACTTCAATCACATCAAAGATCAAATTCTGACCTCTCATGAGGTCCCTTCCATGGACACCCTGATTCAACGCATGATTCGTGTCCCAAAAGTCCCAACACATGAAACTCTAGAATCTCCTGCTCGAGTAGCACCATCTGTTATGGCCGCAACTCGAGGAAGAGGAGGACGTGGACCTAGAGGAGGTGGACGTGGAGGCTGCGGGTGTCCTCAATGCACGTATTGCAAAAGGATGGGTCATACTCAGGAAAACTGTTACTCCAAACATGGTTTTCCTTCCAAAACTGTCAATGTCTCTCAAGCTAAAACTACTGAGTCCAAGTTCACTGAGGACGAGTATCAAGAATACTTACGCCTCAAGTCCAACAACTTGACACAGTCATCTCAAGTTCCAAGTACATCAATAGTTTGCATCTTTGAATCCATTGAAAGTCACAATTCATGGGTAATTGATTCTGGTGCTTCTGACCACATCTCTGGTAATACCTCCTTGTTCTAAACCATTTCATTTCAAGACAAACCTCATTTAATAACCCTTGCAAATGGCTCTAAAACTTCCTCAAAGGGAGTTGGTCGAGTCATCCTGTGTCCCTCCTTAAATCTAAAATCTGTCTTTTTTGTCCCTAATTTAATTTCCTTAAGCCAGTTAACCAAAATGTTAAATTGTTTTGTAACCTTCGATAACAAATATTTTGTTATACAGGAGTGTGGTTCGGGGAGACAGATTGGAGAAGGATATGAAGTAGGAGGATTATATCATTTTGGATCTCGTCCACGAGTGTCATGTGTTGCATCCCCTAGTCCTAAAATGTTACATGATCAACTTGGTCACCATCACCTGTCCAAGTTAAAAAAAATGTGTCCTGTACTTAGTGGTCTTTAGACCTTAGAATGTGAGTCTTGTCAACTAGGTAACATGTTAGATCTGCCTTTCCTAAAAGGTCTCAATCACAATGTAAATCTAGTTTTTCTATCATCCATTCCGATATTTGGGGACCTAGTCGTGTTTTGTCTTTTAGTTTTAGGTATTTTGTTACTTTCACTAATAAATTTTCAAGATATACTTGGGTTTATCTTATGAAAGATCGTTCTGAATTGTTATCCATCTTCACATCCTTTTTACACGAAATCAAGAATCAATTCGGTCAAAGTACTTCTCATTTGCTTATGAAGTGACAATGCCAAATAGTACTTCTCATTTGCTTTGTCTGTTGTTTTAAGTTCACATGGTATCTTGCATCAGTCCAATTGTCCACATATGCCACTGCAAAACGGTATAGCAGAAAGAAAAAATTGACACTTGGTTGAAATTGCTCGTACACTTTTGCTTGGTGCCCACATTCTTGTCCATCATTGGGGAGATGCCATCTTAACTGCATGTTTTCTTATTAACCGGATGTCATCCTCCTCTGTCAATCATAAAGTCCCTTTCTCCATCTCCTTTCATGATAACCTCTCTTTCACATTTCTCCTCGGGTTTTTGGTTGTGTATGTTTTGTTCACGACATGTCTCCAAGTCTAGATAAGCTTTTTGCTCGTGCTCTCAAATGTGTCTTCTTGGGCTATTCCCGACTCCAAAAAGGGTATCGGTGTTACTCTCCTGAAACCAAGAAATACTACATGTCTGCCAATGTTACATTCTTTGAACAAACCCCTTATTTCTCTTCCTCTATTCAAGACGCTCATGTCATACAGAAGATCCTCCCTATTTCAGTGGTTGAGTCCCCTATCTCGGATGTCTCTGTCAACCTGAGTCCTCATCAAAGTCCTCTCCCAAGCCCCATCCCACTTACTGATACCCTTTCAAGTCCCGACCACCACCACAGGACTCTAACAAATAGTCCAATTATCCAAGAATTTGGTGAATCCCCGACTTCAAATCCTTCTCCCTCGTCTCTTGCTCCCATGCCTCCTGATGTAGGTGATTCCGGTTGGCCCATTGCTCTCAGAAAAGGTATTCATTCCACTCGGAACCCCCATCCCATTTATAATTTTCTTAGTTATCACAGATTGTCGCCTTCCTATTATTCTCTTTAACCTTCAGTGTCTTTTGTTACTATTCCCAAAAATGTGAAGGAAGCACTTGATCATCCTGGATGGTGACAAGCCATGATTGCAGAAATGCAAGCTCTTGAACACAACAATACTTGGGAAGCTATGACAGTCAGGTTGATGGTTGTTGGTTGTCGATGGGTATATGCAATTAAGGTTGGCTCTGACAGTCAGGTTGATAGGCTCAAAGCCCGATTAGTTGCCAAAGGGTACACTCAGATTTATGGCCTTGATTATTGTGACACTTTCTCTCTCGTGGCGAAAATGACTACTATTCGCATCTTCTTTGCAACGGTCGCCATTCATCATTGGCCACTTCTTCAATTGGAAATCAAGAATGCTTTCCTTCATGGTGATCTTGAGGAGGAAGTTACATGGAGCAACCTCTTGGGTTTGTTGCTCAGGGGGAGTCTGGTATGGTGTGCAAATTGCATCGCTCTTTATACGGTCTCAAACAATCACCACGTGCCTAGTTTGGAATATTCAGCTCCATTGTTCAAAGTTTTGGGTTAAGACACAGAGAGGCAAATCACTTGGTCTTTTACTCAAGTACTTCTCCTGAAAAATGTATCTACCTAATAGTATATGTTGATGATATAGTCATTATAGAAAATGATATTGTTCACATATCTCAATTAAAGGAGCACCTGTGTAGGCATTTTCAAACCAAGGATTTGGGAAGCCTCAAATACTTCTTGGGCATTGAAGTGGCTCAGTCTAAACATGGTGTTGTAATCTCTCAAAGGAAGTACACTCTTGATATACTACAACAAACTGGTATGATTGATTGTAAACCAGTAGACTCCTATGGACCCAAATCAAAAGTTAACAACTGAAGGTGAATTATTTTCAGACCCTGAAAGATACAGGAGGCAGGTCGGAAAACTAACTTATCTCACTATTACAAGCCAGATCTATCCTTTGCAGTTAGAGTGGTTAGTCAGTTTATGCAGCCTCCATGTGTTGGCCATTGAAATTCTATCATCCGCATTCTAAGGTACCTAAAAAAGGCTCTCGGGCAAGGGTCTCCCATGGACAGACGATTTACTACTGGATACTTGTATTCCTTGGAGGTAATATTTTTTCATGGAAAAGTAAGAAGCAGAGTGTAGTGGCTAGATCGACAGCTGAAGCTGAATATAGAGCCATGGCATCACTAACATGTGAACTTATATGGGAGAAACAATTTCTTCAAGAACTTAATTTTTGTGACATCTAGACTATGAAGATGTATTGCGATGATCAAGCTGCTCTCCACATTGCATCAAATCCAATGTTTCACGAGAGAACAAAACATATAGAAATAGACTGCCATTTTGTTCGTGAAAATTTGTTGGCAAAGGAAATATGTACTGAGTTTGTGGTATCGAATGACCAACTCGCGCAGATATGTTGACCAAGGCATTAAGGGGACCTCGGATTGAGTTTATTTGTTCCAAGCTTGGTACATACAATTTGTATGCTCCAGCTTGAGGGGGAGTGTAGAAATAGTTAGTATATCTAGGCAATCATTATGTGTAAGTTAGGAGGTTGAGTGTGGATAACCTCTGCACCTAGCACCTAGTTGTAGCCTTTCATGTTTTAACTTCCCTTGTATCTCCTTTATCATCTATATAAATATTAGGAACAGTAAAGGGGTCTGATTAAGCCCTCAAAATATTTTTCATTGTTTAATCTCAAGTATATTAGTGACATGAATCCTCATGTTTTATACTTTTCCAAGCAATTAAGCCATCTATTATGCAATCTGCAAGGAACAGTGCTAGAATTGTTAAAAGCTCAGAAAAAAACTAAGAATAACATTCCAACCAAAGCTTGATTCTTGTTTGTTGCTTTGTTAGTAGGGAAATTCGTAAAAGGTTAAGAAACTCTTAATTCTTGTATCTAACTTTAATAATTTATTATACAAAATGACATCCCAGTATCCACTGGGGGTTGTAAAGCTTAAGAGATAGCTACCAAAGTGCAATGAAAATAAAATGGAAAACTGAAATAACAATTTATCTGTTATTGAAGGGAGAATAAACCAGGATTCAGGAGACTAATTGTTCACAAGGGTTTCCATACTCAATAAAGTTTGCAGACTCAGTTTGGCTGCGAAACTTATTTTTCAATCCCTCTCTGTACAACTTACTCCAATTTAACCACCTAACTGACTACCTAGTAGAACCCTAACAATCCTGCCTACCATAACCTCTGACTATATTTATTTCTATAAGCATAGATCTTCTAAGTCCTCTCTTTATATACCTGATACCTAACCCCATATCTGCGTAGCACAACAGCAACAACTTCTAGAGCCCTGTTTTCTTCATATCCAATCATTGCTATGTGTAAATCAATTCTTGGATAAAAATGACCAGTGGACAATCTGTACAACAGTGGATAAGAAGTTCATACTGAAAAAAATGAGACTTACATAGAATGCGTCCTGCATCGGCCATCCTCCACGTAACCTAGATATATCCTTTGTGATCGTATCCCTTCCAGCAGTAGCCAGGACTTCATCAAAAACAGTTTCTGGGCTAGTGTTTTCAGCCAAAGAAGAAATCTTTTCAGCAAGTAAAGGATAAATTTGCCGGTAGAAAATGACAGACACCAGAAACATTGAAGTAAAATCAGAAACAGGTATGCATTATCAGTGAAACCCTAGCCTGTATAAGGATGATACCAAGACTACCTATGAGAAATACATGAGTGATGCAGAAGAACGAAAATTTGATAATATGGGCAAATTGAAGAGTGACCAATTTTCTCCTAGATCAAAGCAAATTCCTTCCCATCTGACCTCTCAACCTCTCCCAATTTATACCCCCACTCTCCTAATTTTGATCAGGTGCGTTGCACATTTTCCTACTCCTTACACACTGTCATTCTGTTATAGGGGATTTATTAGTAAACATCTTGAAAACAACATATATGGGAGAGAAGAACAAACAACACCTTCACCCAATAATATAAACAACTCCGTTGATTCCAAAAAATTAAAATTATGACAAGATATTCAACGAAATATGTCAACTTTAAAAATATTGAAAGGATACAGCTCCAAGAGTTTCCACACGCAAATGTTTGTCAGTTGCATGCACAACAGCAGAGATCAATGATTGGGTTGTCCTGTAGGCAAAAACATTATGTCATGTCACAGTAACCTATGCTGAAATTTACAAGCTCAAAAGACAGTATGATATCAACAAAGTTGAAGTAACATTGTGTTGGTGTATACACTATGCTTAAACCTTGAGATATCAATTTCAGTCAATTCCCCCCCTCTCTTTGTAACAAATTCAACAACAGCTTGAATAGCCCCTTCAGCTGACTGTTTGATCTTATCACATATAGCAACTGAGCAACCATGCAGTGTAGCCACCATCTGTACACCAGTGCCAACACAGTTATTAAATGTAACTTAGACATGATCCACACACACACAAAATCAAAGACACTTACCTCCTCTTTTGTCAACAGAATGCAGAGGGAGGAAACAATCCTGTTGAAAACTTCCGATGGATCAATAGAAGTATCCTGCATACATATACAAATATACATGAAAACCAAGATCTGTGGTCTCATTTCTTCTGCAACTATAAAATACAAGAAAGATGGAAAAATCAGAACATGAAGCAAGGTAATAAAACAAAGTGGTCAGTGAACTTACATTCCTCAATATGGCTATGACATCCTCAAGAGAAGATAATGCACTGTATGACAATTCTATAACCTCAGCAGATATAGATGAACCCGCAGGTCTTGGAAGTGAAAGAGAGATGCTAAAGAGTAAATCAAGAATCTGCACAAAAAACAATTAATTAGACTATTTAAGAAAAAGTCCACAATATCCTCCCTAAAGAAGTTAACCACAGAGCATGCACACTATAGAATATAGATCATACTATATTCCTGAAACTATACAAATACTGAAGAGAGATTGTGCCTTTTTCTGTAAAGGAGCACAACTTCTCATATACTACTTACCTGTGCCGATACTTTTCGGACTTCAGAATTTGGGTCTGCACAACGTGGAAGGTACATTATAACCCTATCTCCCAAGCACAGAGCTTCTCGACTTGGCAGTACAAATGCAGCTGGTCGTTTATAAGAAAAACTATACTTCAGAATATATGAAAGAAGAGAAATTCAATGGTATCTAATCGAACAACATATTTACATGGCAGCTTTGAAAAATTCCTAAACAGAGTCCGGTCGATTTGCTTGTTATGTGCACAACTCCCATGGCAGCCCAGTGCACAATACCCACTAACACAAATCATCCGAAACTTTAGAAGCATCTCATGTACAGCAAGGCAGCCTCGTTTCCTCTGATACTCAATGGGCGAACATACAAATTGATCAATTTGCCTCAAGATAAGCATTAGCAGCTCTGCTCGACTTCTTCCATCTTCTCCACTATATAATAAATTTTTACTTATTAGCACTAGTAAGAAAAAGAAACTCTACATGCACAGGGTGACCAAATAAAAATGACAAAAAACTTTAATGACAAAAGCTGACTGGCAGGTGTGTTTAGAAGGAGCACAAAGAGAGACGAAAAATGATGTTATTTTTTGTAGTGCACAAGATGTGGAACCAACCCAACAAAATAGAATTGAGCCCAGGATGGAATTAAAAACAGGTCTAACAAAAGAGAAACAATTTTTTTTATAAATCAAGTTTTTTGAAATGAACAATAAAAATACAATGATGCACAGTTGACACACAGTTCTAAAGAAAACAACAAAGTTGAACAATGTTCAAAAGAACAGGTAACATAACAAACTAGAAACTTAGCAGAATAAATAATAAGATTTTAACTTAAATTACCCGGAGAGAAGAATTGCACATAAAAGGGTAATCAAGTTGTCTATAAGGGGATTGACAACATCAACCGGATCATTTGGTATAGCAAAGAACCCCAATGTGGCCTGTCAAATTCATCAGGAAACTTGGATGATTAAAAGGTACAATTAAAAATAAATCAAATGCAACCCACATACCTTCATTACATGGTTCCTAGTTTCAACTGTTAGCTTTGGTTCCACAGAGACCAACGTGGTGCAGGCACTTATAGCAAGGGCCTAAATATAAAAAATCATATTAGTAAACTAAAATAGTTTCAGCTTTAAATGACTGTCTTCATCTTAGGCATAACTCAATTTTATATACCTGAGTACGCAATAGGTCATTGTAATCAGCAAAACCATCTTCATCATCCCGACCCATTAATGTTAAAATATAATCAAGCAGTTGGTCCCTTCTTTTCAGTGGAAATGGTGAGCCACTTTCAGCAGCATTAATAACAGCATTACCTGCAATAAATCAAGTTCACAATTAATCAAACAAAGTCTGTCGTAAAAATTATTCATTAAACATAAACAAATCATGAATAGCATGATTTCTACAACTATTGTATATGGGGCAAAATAACCACAACTTTCACAGATGTTCACTTTCTAAAGTAGGTTTTGTAGCGATCCCTTTTTTTGCATAAATTTCCAGTCAAGTGAGAAGAAAAAAATAGAAGATAAGTGTTGATGACAACAATATCAGCAGTTAAAAAATGAAAGCGATAATAATAAGAATGAAAAATAATAAAACTCTGAAAAGATAACTCTAAACCTAGTAAATCAATTGCTGTGATGACCGCTTGCTTTGCTTTGGGATGACGCACATGAAGAAGTCGTGAGAGCACATTGGTGCCCTGCCCACAAATAAATGAAACAATCTAATCAACTTTCCCTGATTACAAACATATGCAAATAAGCAAAAGAACACACTTGAAGGAAAGGAGACACTCAACCTACACTCTTTTACTATTTTTTTCTTTCATGCATAATTTGAACAGAAGAGTAAACCAGGACACAATCTTTTTTGTAAAAAAACTAGGTTCTGATACAGACTTATTAGTGTTATTGTATTTTATTTATTTCTCTAAGTTTAGTACACTAGTTTATCTTGTAATTCTGTGTTTTATTGTCTTTTCTTTTCAGTATTTTTTAATTTCAGGAAGTTACTGTGGTCTGGAACTGTCTCTAACTTCCTCAAACTGCTGTTATAGGAAGTTATTCTATGTATTTGCACAGCACAAATATAAATGCTGATGCTGTACTTTTTCTGTTGTTTTTTTATGTAATTTTGATTCACTGATTCAGTCACATAACTCTCTCCGTTTCAACAGTCACACCACGACAGTCCCCCTATATTTATTGAACAATTTTATGATCCTATGGCCACTCCTAATTCCAATTCCCTCCCTTCTCCAACTCTCTGTTTCAACACTGTCACACGACAGTCCCCTTATGTTTATTTCCTTTTCTATTGAGACTGGCTCAATAACTTTCAATGGTTTTCGAAAGGAAAATTGATGAAACTGTTTAGAAAAATGTTTTCATTATGTAAATATTAAAAATGGTTGCATTTATTTGTTAAAACAATAGAAAACACAGCTTTTATATGTTTGGCTCCAGTTTCTGTGCCCTCTGAAAATTAAAAAATTAAAAGCAACGAAAACAACTGAAGAATTTCTTTTATAATATATTGCAAAACTGTAGCAGATGATTCTGAGAAAAAAATTATCATCTCAGATCCATCTCTACATGGTGTCCCTCTGTTGGAATGGAAAGGTATCTTAAGTCACCCAAACCCACATTAATTGCCACCCATCCAAAATTGATTGCTAATGCCTCAAAAAGGGCAACCAACAGAGATGTGGCAATAAAAGCTTAGTGAAGCATCTAGTGTGCAGTTCTTATAAAGCTTTGGTAGCCATATAGATTTGTCGTTTGTTTTGAAAGAATGAAACCAATTTGATGACAAGATACAAATGCTAAATGCAAAAGAACAGATCGAAGATTGATCTACAATCATTACAACCATTCAGAATCTGGATGAAAGCTCTCTACAAACGAGTTCCATAAGCTAAATCTGAAAAGAATACTCCATATCCAGTTCAAAAGATGAATTCAGATAGAAGGAAACATTTACACTGAGATGAAACTGTTACAATTATAGAAATAAGGAACTTGTCATATATAATAGGGGAGATGCCAACTTTTTCACACAAACGCTTAATTGACTTTCCAAATTGTGTTTTTATGATACCGAAGAATCTAACATTCAGATTTTTCTTTCATGAGGGAAATCAATGTTACTCAGGTACAATCACCAATAAAAGTGACAAACCATTTAGCACCAGATATACTAGAGTATGATACAGACCCACAAATATCAGAATGAACCAAATCAAAAGGATGAACACTCTTTATTACTAGAAGGATATGTGGCCTGATGACGCTTTACAATTTGACATACATCACAATTAAATGACTCAACAGACTCTTTGATAAACAAGGAAAGGAACATAGACATTAAAATAAAAAAGGATGGATGCCCTAGACTAAAGGTTGAGCTTAATGGAGGCAAGGCCACCCTAAAGGTCCATAAATTTGTATACATCCATATAAAGATTTTGGCACCCTAAAAATGTTTGTTGAGGATCTGCTACTACCCTAGACAACAGTGGAAAAGCCAAATTTGAGAGGACTCAAAAGTAGTTCAAGACTAAAGACAAAAGGTAGTTGTTTGCCTACCGATACTATTCTTAGTGTAAAAGTTGTCTCGTTGTTCCTTAACAACCCCAATTGTCCCCGAGGTAAGATCCTGAAAAGCACAATGAGTGGAAAAGGTTACAGAACAGTTTAGGTCATGAGTTTGCTTTTGAACGGAAATAACGTTATTAAATAGTTTTGGAACATAAACGACATCTTTAAGACTAAAGGATGACAAAAGAGAAACATTTCCAGGTCCATTTATTGGGATACTGGTCCCATCGGCAACAATAATGTGGTTATCAAACAGAGAAACACATGATGTTGAAAGAGATGAATGAAGGGTCATATGGTCTGTTGCACCAGAGTCTAGAACCTAAGAGTTCTCACAAAAAGTATTAGAGACATTAGACGTTCAATCTCAACATGTAGCGCAAGCCTTCCTTTCTAAGTTGAAGAGGAAGAAGGTGTCTAGCCAGGCAAAATCTGAAGATGCCTGATAAGTTTTCCTTGAGGTTTGTCCTTTTAGTTTTGCTAAACAATTGAGAGCTTACTTCTTTCCATGTAACTTGAAGCAAGTGTCCTTGGTGTGACCAAATTTCTTATAATGAGAGCACCAATGCTCTTCCTTACCTTTGAAGCTAAGTTTAATATTTGCAAGATTTGAAATCCCAAGTTTGGAAGTCTTTCAAGAGAACATGGCAACTCCTTTAATGGAGAGTGGAGGGCTCATTCATCATGACCATTCGACGAACCTCCTTACCTTAGACAATGAAGAAGACTTGAGAAAGAGAAGGAAATATTTCCCTCCCAAGAATTTGTCCCTAATAGGATCATATTCAGGATTCAATCCTGATAAGAACTTAAATATCTGAGATCATTTTGGTAGTGAAATTTTTTCTGCTTGAATCATATTAACAGTGAATTTCTTTTTAACCGACATTCACTATGCTGATAACTCTAATGATTGGCAGCTTTCAAACGTACACCTTTGAGATGGATGAACTTTGCCTTGCTTGCCATGAATCTTCGCTCAGACTAATGGTCATTTTAGCTATTGGGCTAAGCTATAATTCTAGCTATTCTATCTAGATTCACCAATATCTCTGGATTGCTTTTCCAACTACTTAAAGCTACCACACTTCAACTTGAGGGTGCTAGAAATAAGAGTTATTTATAATGGTACCATTTTAACATATTTGGGAATATCCTACATTCTCTCAGGATTTATTCTTTTATATTTGTGATGTGTTTCCTTATTTAATTAGGGTATTTGTAATTGTAGGGATATCGACCAAATTTCATTAGAATCTCATCAATAGGCTTATCATATCATGTATATAGGAAAAAAATCTATGTAGTTATTTGTATTTATTGTAATCAACTTATATAAAATGGACTTGGTCGAATACTTTAGGCACACAGTTCCACATCTCTAACATCATTTTTCTCTTTCAACAATACCTAATTAAAACTGCATTTAAACAGAACTCATAATGGTTCCAATTGAAACATTGATTATTCCTTAAGTATCTCATCAGAAATCGAGCAAGACAACAAAGATATATGCAGAGAAAAAAGATGACCTACAACAAGGGCATTTATTCTGGCTTCAATAACTGTTGATGGAGCATACTTTGCAGCATATCCATACATTAGTGCCAAAGCAGCATGAATGTCATCAGACTCTTCCGTTCTGAAACTATCTGAAAATAATGACAGGATCCTGCAACAAATAAAAGCTACAAATACATAAGACAAAGTCTGAAATTAAATGAATATTGAGAACAGAATAAGGAAAAAAAGAGTATTCAGAGGGTAAGTTAAGGAACACTTGCAAGGATGAAAATGTTAATGTTCAATGACAGGAGATAAAGATCTATCTCTCTCCAAACTGATATCATGTTCTTATGCAAAACTTACTGTTCAATAAACAAAGTATAAATAATGTTTAATACTCTATGCAAAAGCAAGGTTTCATGATCAATCAATCCACAAAAAAAAAAATCCTACAAATCTGGCATGAACCTCTGAAATATGCCTTGCCCAACATTGTCTAAAATGTCCTTCAGCTTGTCCAACACTGTATCCAAGTGTGATGCAGCAACCTTAATAAATAGAAAGTATGTTTAAGAAGCAATAGAAAAGGAAAATGAATCCAACAAGATCAAAATAAATAACAAGATTAAATTACCAATCCCATTGCTTTTGCCAATCCAAGTCTGTTTGTTGGAATTGCAATGTTTGCCTGCTTGTACATCCAATCTATTTTATCACGGACATAAGCTCTTTCGTTAACCTTTTGAAGCAGAATACCTAGGCACCTGTGTTCAAGTACAAGATCTTTTTCACAGCTTTCCAATCTTAAATAATGGTAACTTGAATTTTCAGAAGGCACGTGCAAATAGAGAACCAAATTGGAGAATCCATGGTTATGCCAAAAGTTGGAAATAAATACTGTTGGGTGTTCTCAGATTGGGAACAATAAAAAGATAAGAAAAAAAAACATGAAACATTATAGATCTTTTGCTCATCTGTTTCAATCACGTCTCACCACATGCTTTAGAATTCTTACGAAAGCAGATTTAGGCCTAGGCCCAACTCATGACTAACTTGGGGTTTTCCAAATACACCCACTCAGATCCAGCACTATTAGGCTCCGCACATGGATAATACAACAAGTGACTCTTTTAATTGATCCAGAATAGATTCTCATAGCATCTCACAAACTAGATTTAGGATTAACTCAATCAGCTTAATAGGTGAGGATTTCCCCCACGTAATCGATGTGGGACTTGGTTTTTTTCCCAACAAGAACATTTCTGAAATCAACATGAGAATATTTTTTTATTATTAGAAGGGAACTACTAATGTAATATATGACAGTGCAAAATCGAATTGATTCCACATTTGTTCTCATCTTGTTCTCCAATTGTTTCTTTAATTAGACATTTGGTCATTTAGGGTAAGTATTGAGTTTTCCTTAAGGCATGCGGACTAGTTTCTGTTAACTGGATTTATTGGTTTTGACAGAAAGAAAGAAACCAATGTGCACAGCAATGTGTAATATTTATGCTACTCTTTTGTGCATCAAGTTTGATAACAATTCTTACATTTTTATGAAAAATTCTTTTGTTGAACATTTCATTTAGAGAAAATAATTAGCCATCTTTTGGCTTGTACCAGTAAAGTTCAGGGTCATTGTTTATATGAATATGTCTTATTGCCCTTTAGGAATAGTTCCCCTATTTTTCATTATCTTTAAGGATTTTTATCACATTTGCTTATTTCACAATTTGTTTTCCTAATTAGGTGGGGTTATGATAGGAATGGGAATAATGAGAAGGCATGTAAAGATTATTATACAAGGAAAACTAAAGGGTGCACTGGAATAATAAATGAAGAGGTGGAAGTGGTGCAGTGGAACAATAAAGAAATGAAGAGATGGAAGTGGTGCAGTGGAACAATAAATGCAGAGGTGGAAGCGGTGCACAATAAAGGAGGCAAATGAATCTGTGTTTTCGTAGTGAGAGTTGGTCTATATAATTAGACCAATCAAACTTTTGAGGGACACGTTTTTCTTAAGAACTTGGAGTTGTAAACGAGTGTTAGCTTGTGTGAAAGGAGAGAGCTCCTTTGTATGTGTTTTCTGTTTTTTCTAAGCAATAAGATAGCACGAACACCAGTTTTAATTATTGGTGCTTTGAGTTTCCTTTTTCCACGTCTCTTTCTTTTATCTTTTATAAAGTTGTAGAAATAGTTAGTATATCTAGGCAATCATTATTTAGTTAGTATATCTAAACCCTAAACCCTAATCCCTAAACATTTAACACCAAGTTGTATCCTTTAATGTTTTAACTTCCCTTGTATCTCCTTTATCATCTATATAAGTATCAAGAACAGTAGAGGGGTTTGATTAAGCACACAAAATATTTTCACTGTTTAATCTCAAGTTGTTATCAGAGCGGATCGATCCCGCTCCGGTTTCTATCTCATCTGATCCGCCATCATCCGTCACCATTGTCTGCGGCTGACCACCATTAGTCATCAAGGCTGTCCAAGCTCAGTTCATCTCCTTTTATATCTACCCATTGTCCTTTTGAACTACCCAACACTGTCAAACAACATTCCCATTGTCCTCCACCGCCGTCGCACTTCGGTCCGGAAACCACCGGATCTGGACCGCCTCTCTGAGCGACAGCCAACCCTACCAGTGCCGAAGGCAGACTCGTCGCCACACGCCTCCATGCGCGTCATTTCCATCAGCTGTAGCCAAGCACGTGTCGTCCACGCGCCGCCGTCCAGTCACCAGTTCGTCATCGCTCAACCTCCTAACTTACACATAATGATTACCTAGATATACTAACTATTTCTACAAAAGTATCCTAACAAATTGATCTGACCTGCCACATCCGAAGACAAGGGAAACTATTTAAAGTAGAGTGAGTTCTTTGGAAAGATTGGCCAGTGACCAAGGAAGAGTAAGCAAGAGTTATGGCAGAGATGAAGACAGAATTGTCTATTACAAAAGATATCCTATGCGACATAAAGGAGATTAAAGAGTTTCTTCAAGACATCAAAGAAAGGAAAGAAAAAGGTAAAGACGGGTTTGGATATTGTGAAAGATAGCTTGCCCGATATCAAAGAACTTAAAGAATTGCTTAAAGTTATTAGGCAGAACAAAAAGGGGTCTGAAGGAGAGAATTTGATGAATGTAGAAGAGAAAAGGTAAGAGCGGTCTTTGTAGGATAAAAACTATGAGAAGAACAAAAAGGGGTCCAAACATGGGGTGAATTCGGTGGATGTAGAAGAGAAGAGGGAAGAACAGTCAGTCCCAAAGAACAACTCTAATAAGGAGGACAAGGACAATAATGTTTTTAATGAATAGGAGGAAGAACCAATTCACCCTTGGGTTTAAAGGGTGGAATTGTCAATGTTTGTGGGTATTGGTCCTTTAGGACGGATAACTCGAGCTAAAATATTCTTTAAGGTGCAAAACATCTCTCAAACAAAAGATTTTCTCTTAGCCCATAACAACATGGAGGGAAACGCTAGTCATTGGTTCAAGTTCTGGAGCCAAACGACCAAGAATCCATCTTGGGAGGAGTTGTCAATGGTTCTGAGTAGAAGATTTGTAGGCAAAAGGCAGTTTGAGCATTTTAAAGCGAAGAAACTTAGGTCCTAATATGGACTCTTTAACTTAAGTTGTGACTATGGCTCAACATCAGATGCAGTATCTGAATCACTTGCCCGTTCAATCGAGCAAAACGGGAGAAGTCAACTTCTCCAATGGGAAAAACCTGGTGGTTGTTGATTACAATCCTCTTATTTGAGATAGAGATGCAGCTTACAAGTCAAAGAATGGGAGTGAAATAATGAAGGGAAACTTAATGAATATAAATCTTGCACCAACAAAGGATTTGATGGAATTGGTCAGGCTTTTGGAGCACATATTATTAGACTTGATGGTTTACCATCTCCCAACAATTCCAACAGGAAGTCTCCTCTTAAAGTTTTTCGAGCACCAATTGTGAATGAAGTGAATCAACAAATCGATTCACCGATATACCAGACTTTTAGACTATACCAGGGTAAAGAAGATGTTGAAGTTTAGTTTATTGTTGGATCTATATTCATTGATGATGGAGTTTGCAAGGAAATTGCAACAGAGATTAGAGCAAATTTTGCAAGCAACACAGCCTTCTATATTGTTTCCAATGAACATAATTTCATTGACCGTGTTCAAGACTATAGAAAAGATTGGCACGAGGGAAAACACTTCCGCCATTAAAGGATCAATTTTCAGAATTCAACCTTGAGGACAAGGTTGTTCTGGCAGCGGTGGGTATTTTAAGGAAGGGAAATATTGAGAGAGAGGAATGTGTATTATAGAAGGGAATTTAGAAATAAAAGGGGTTATTGTGGTTAGTTGTTTTGGAGGAGAGACTTTCTAAGAAAATCTATAAATAGTTTCCCTTTGGGAGGTGTTAGGGGGCTATCTTTTTGGTATTGAAAGTCTTTGACTTTGGTGACAGGGAATAACCTGTGTGAAAGGAAGCTTTTTCCTTTCTTTACAATGTTCTAAGCTTTTTCCTTTGAATACATTTTTCTTTTACAGCTAATAAGATAATAATTCAGTTTGGGAATTTATCTCTGGTCTTTGTTTCTAAGGTGCAAACAATTTAACAGACAAACCATGACGAATCATATGCTACTAATTTCATATTCTGCAGTGAACCTGAATATTACCAGTTCAAATACAATTTCATTTGCCTTATTTTGTATATATAAGATAAACTATAAAGCAAGCAACTGCTCAAGTAACACAAAGCAATATTAAACAAGTATTTATATTCCGTTTACAAAAGAGAACACTTAATGTTAGAGCATTGATACCGGTGCAGAAGTGCAGTGTGTTGATCATCAGAAGCATAAAGTTCATAATGTTTGGCAAAAACATTTCCAAGAGACATAACCCAATCTGCATCTTGAATCACATCCAAAGATTCCGCAAGAAACTGCAGCCCAAAAATAGAGATCATACATTAGCTTTGAATAACCACAATTGTATACTGATCCATCATTCTGCTTTTTCTTATCAACATAAAAATTTGAAACATGTTTGATCACTTCAGTAGAACTATCACAATGCAGTTCATAATTAACCTATTTGAAAAAATATTTCAGTTGCAAACAAACTAAATACTCCACCTACTTGAACAAAAATAGCTCATGCATTGATCAGAAAGTTTGACTTCATGACAAGTAGTTCTTACAAATTATAGAACTATTATTCAGTTGAACAAGGTGAGGGTAGGATGTTAAGATTCACACTCACATTGATTATCATGTCGTCCCAAGTGTCTTGATATGACGGATCCTGTTTTAAGTCCTCTGTATCACTAACATATGCCTTCATCTTCGGAATCTAGAGCTTACCCAAATACAGAAATTAATTACACTTTGGTCTATAATAATCATCCTGAAATTGTAAGTTGTAATGTAACTGATTCAAAATAGCATATTACAATAAACTATATTTTAAAATGAGCATAAGTGTGTGAGCTTTTTGGTTATTTATCAATAACAAACAGAATTATGCAGACACATTAGATACAAAATTATAAAACTGCTAAAGCGTTTTCTTCATCTAAAATTTTACAATATCAGAAAGCCTAGCAAAGCATAATTTTATGATTCAATATTCACAGAATATTTGACTGACTTCACTGAAGGAGGCTTTATAGGCTTATTACAATAATTACACATAAATAGAGAGGTTTGGTTTTCTCTAAATCCGATATGGCCGGCTTATAAATACAATATACTCACCTATAAACTATACCATTATAAATAGAACTGAAGATTTAAATCGGATAACACATAATTTTTAGCAAAAAATGTTACCTCATCTTGCCAAAACAAATTAATATTTTTTGGGAATAGAGGTGCCAAAAGACATAGAACCTGCAGAAAATATGTTCACTGATATGTCATCCAATGGATTGTGTGCAACAAAATTTGAAAAAAAAAAAAAGAAGCTTAGTGAATGACACCATCACCTAACAAAAAGAATACATCAAATACATATTAAAATAACATTCCAGATAGTTTGTCGGACATTTTGTGGAGAAATATCCACATGATGATAGTGTTGTGCTTCTTGATTTGGAAAAGTTCACTCTTAAGGAACCAAACTTCGGAGCTATGTGTTTTCTAAATGATGGTAACAGAGAACAGAAGAATGATACAATTAGCATTAGACAGTAACTTAGCAAAGCATCTAATGTCTGTAGGCTATTATAGAGCCAATACTTGTTTTAAGTTATACCAAAGACGTTTTTATTGATACAATATCTGATATATTTTCATATATGTTTTGGTTATATATGAGTTATGGTTATAGTCATTGAGAGATTGTGGTTCCATATGATTATATGACATTAGTCTTACACATATAAGACCTTAGACACCACTTTAACCCCAAAACCTTAAGGCAATGTTGTTATGGGTCTTTATTCTTATATAGTGTTTAACTTTGTCTTTTCTATCCAATGTGGGACTTTTTGACTCACACTTGGACTATTCCCAACAAGAAGAAATATGCAGTTCCTAATAGCATTAACGAAACTATTCAACAAACATGTTAACTTCTTCAGGTTTTAGCCCAAAGCTAACAAAAAAAATTTTGGTCGATGGATTGGCAAATGTTAGTATATACAGAATTGCAAAATTACCAAAAATCATGCTGAATAGAGGTGTCAATTTGGTCCCTAGCCCATGGGCCAGCACTGGCCCACTCTTCATAAAGCCCCTAAAAAGGCCCCCAAATGAGGGGGCCAAAAAAAAGCCCCAGCCCCCAAAGCCCCCTCTCTAGTGGGTTAGGGCTAGGGCTAAGGTAGGTTAGCCCCCCAAATAATACTACATTAAGCTAGAGTCAAAGACCAAGTCGAGTGACCCGGACAGGCCCGATGACCCGGACAGGCTCGACAACGCGGACGCGCCCGATGACCCAGACGGGCTCAACAACCTGGACGGGCCCGATGACCAGGATGAGCCCGATGACAAGGACGAGCCCGACGACCAGGACAGGCCTGACGACCCGAACGGGCCAACCAACCCAAACGGGCCCGACGAGCCGGATGGGACCACCGACCCGGACGAGTCCTACGACCCAAACAAACCCGACAACCCGGACGGGCCCAACAACCCGGATGGGCCCAACGATCTGAAAAGGCTCAACAACCCGAACAAGCCCAACGATCCAAACGGACCCAATGACCCGAACATGCCCGAAAACCTGGATGGGCCCGACGACCTGGACGGGAGCGATGACCAGGATGAGCCCGATGACAAGGACGGGCCCGACGACCCGGACGGGCCCGATGATCCAAAACGACACAACAACCCGAACGAGCCCGACGACCCAGACAAGCCGAACGAGACGGACGGGACCGATGACCCAAACGGGCCCAACAACCCAAACAAGCCCAACGATCGAGACGAGCCCGATGATCCAGACTGACCCAACATCCCGAACGGACCCGACGACCCGGACAGGCCCGACGACCCGTACGGGCCTGATGACCCAAACGGGCCCATTACCCAAATAGGCCCAACAACCCAGATGGGCCCGATGATCTAGATAGGCCCAACGACCCGAACGAGCCCGACGACCCGGCCCGCCCGACGACACGGAAGGGCCTATTCGGGTGGTTGGACCTGTCTGGATCATCGGTCTCGTCCGGCTTGTCGGGCCCCTCCGGATCGTCAGGCATGTTCAGGTCGTTGGGCCTGTCTAGATCATCGGGCTCAACCGGGTCGTTGGGCCTGTCGGATCGTTGGGCATCTCCAGGTCATCAGGCCTGTTCGAATCGTTGGGCCTGTCCCGGTCGTTGCGCTCATTTAGGTAGTAGGGCTCGTCCAGGTCGTCGGGCCCGTTCGTGTCGTCAGGGTTGTCTGGGTCGTCGAGCTCGTCTTGTGTCGTAGGGTCCGTCCAAGTCATCGAGTCCATATGGGTCCTTTGGCCTGTCTGGATCATCGAGCTCGTCTGGGTCGTTGGGCCCGTTTTGGTCGTCGGGCCCGTCCGAGTCGTCTGGGCCGTTTGAATCGTTGGGTCCGTCCGGGTCGTTAGGCCCGTCTAGGTCGTCGGGCCCTTTTAGGTTGTTGGGCCCGTCCAAGTTGTCAGACCCGTCCGGGTTGTCGAACCCGTTAGTGTCGTCGGGCCCGTCTTTGTCGTCAGGTCCGTCTGAGTCATCAGGCCTGTCCGGGTTGTCGTGTCCATACGTTTCGTCGAACTTGTTTGGGTCGTAGGGCCTGTCCCGATCGTCGGGCCCGTTTGGGTCGTTGGGCCCGTTTGGGTCGTCGGGCCAATCCGAGTCGTCGGGCATGTCTGGGTCATCGAGCCCTTATGGGTCGTCGTGCTCGTCCATGTCGTCAGGCCCGTCCGTGTTGTCTGGTTTATCCTGGTTGTCAAGCTCATCTGGGTCGTCCGAGTCGTTGGGCCCGTTCGGGTCGTTAGGCCTATTTGGATCATCGTGAGTCGTCGTTCTTGTCGAGGTCGTCGGGCAGGTCCATCTCGTTCACCTATTCGGGTCGTCTTGCTTGTCCGATTCGTTGAGCCTGTCCCACAGATAATAATATATTTAAAAAAATAATATATTTTTCATGTGGAAGATAAAAGTCCATGGGTTGGCCTTGGCCCACAGGGCTTTTGTAGGGTTTTTGTCCCTGTGGACTACTTTGTTGGGGGCTTTTTTTTTAATGTGGACTCTTTTTGCCCTAGCCCACATGGACCAAGGCCAAGCATTGTGAGCTGGGCCAAATTGACACCTCTAATGCTGAAAGCCTCTCTATGTGACAATATACATCAAAGAAGAATTTATCGAGAAATATTATGAAGATATAAATGAATGTCATGAGCTCACTGTCAAAATTTGGGTGGCCAATTGTTCCCTTGCCAGAGGATTATGCAAAAGCACCACCAAGCGAGCAAGAAGTTCCTACATCAAGCATAAATTATTCAACCAGGCAATATGGGCTGATACAGGAAACAATGGTTCTTTTTTAACAACAATTGAAAGTGCTAGTAATTATAAATATAAAAAAAAAAAATTAAAACTATTAGTGATGTCATACCTCTGCAGTTGGTATATCAGCACGGGTTTTACACTCACTCAACATATCGTTGCTATATGACCTATGCCGCCACAATTCTGAGATACACCTGCACACCTGTAAAGTAGTAATGATATCATTTCATTTGCCAAAGAAAACTGCAATAATAAAAATTCAATTTCGCAGTGCATTTATATTTCCATAAAATTTGCAAATCATACAATGAATGGATAAAATTAATCATGCATCTGAAAATAAAACTGAAATTCCCTACAGAACTTTTACCGTGGCCACAGCACCAGTGTAGGTTCGTGGAATAATCATCCTCAACAGAAAAGGCCAAAGAATATGCTGTACAATCCAAAATCAATTTAAAGAATGTGTGGGTAAAATAAGAAAATAGAGAATTAAAAAAATAATAATAACGAGCCCACGAAAACAAGGGAAAAAAATTTATCAATAAGGAAAAGAAATAAAATTTACCTCCATTTCAGGAATCGTAATAGTTACCAAAAGCAGACCTTTTTCACAAACTGCTCTTAACTCACTAGGAGTAACTGCTCCAATTTTCATCTAAGAAGGATCATTAAAACTTAGGTGTCCATGATAAATAAAATAAATGTATCATAGAAGAGAAGAGTTAAAATAACTACAACAACGAAATTCAATTGAAAGGTGAACTAGAGACTGGAAAGCTCAAAACGACAGAGTCTTCCAATCATATTACCATATCAAAGTTTTCCTAAAGCACTGAAAACACTGGAGTAAAGAGGACTACTATATCCAAGAAAATAAGAAGTACACACACAGTTTGGTACATACTCCAAGATATAACCATATTTTACTAAAAATTCACAAGAATTCTTGGCAATTCAAAGATATGCACTTTGCTTGTTTTTTTTTTTTTTTTGCTTTGAGGGAAGGGGGAGAGAAAGTACCTCTATTCTCTTGTTCGGTATGTTTTCAAGATCACTCCTATTGTGATCAGTTATAGCACAATGGCGTACAAGATATTCAATGAACAACTCCCCAGACGAACCAACCAAGTAACAGTGAGAAGCCATAACCACAATTAACTATAAACAAAGGAGGAAAGACTGAGAAGCCAAAATATATTGACCTATTAGTGTAAGATGGTATTGCCTCATTTAAATATTAAAAAACCAACACAGAACTTACCTCAGATAGTGCCTTACGGACAGCTAAATTCTGCTCCTCAAGCAAGGACTTTACAGCTTCGACTAGTAGAGATATTTTACTATGCCAAGCTTCTGACAGCCTTCAAATAAGAATTGTAGGTTACATTATAATTAATAATTATGAATAATTGCCATCAGGAATAGAGGAGGCAGAAACCTTGGCAAAAGATGCTTCAAAATGCAAAGAGCACCAAAAGTCAATGGTTCTTCCCTCAATCTGCATTTCTGGAAGCAGGTAGAATAGAGACAGATGCACAATTTGTAAATATTACAAGAAACACAAAAAAAGTATTGTTCAACTTGGAAGAAGAAGAAAATAGATAGAGAAAACAAGGAATAAAAAATACTGACAATAAAATGCCCTCATTGACTGAACATGCTAACAGCATTTAAAGTTTAAAGGGTAAAATATTCTTTGTCACCCTATTTCAAAATGTTGGATTTTAGTCCCTGTAAGAATCTTCTGAGGTTTTAATCCCCATATTTTGATAGAAAAATGTTTTTAATCCCTATTCCCTAATGACGAACTAAAACCACATTATTTTTTTATAAACGTGTGGATTAGAATATTTTACCAAAAGTGATGTGGTTTTACTCGTTAGGGAGTAAAAAATGTTTCAGATAAAAACTAGGTACTATTATGAAAAAAAAAATTATGGAAAAAAATACAAACTAAATACACCCTAAACTGAGGTTTGTAATTTGTTGGCCTTAACTTTAATTGATAAGTTTTTATAGTTATAAATTGCCACCTAGTTTTAATCCAATTCCTTGTTTCAAAAACTTCAATAAATTTTGAACAATATAGGCTGTTTGTACTTACTAAAGAAAACATACCAGCCAAAAAGGAAAAAATAAAGACAAAAGAAACAGCATCCCCAGTTTCTATCGAAGCTTCTTCAAGAAATTTAATTAATTTAACCTGATGTTTATTTGTTGACTTTATCTATCTTCTAGTATTATATTATTCCTCTTTTAGTCTTCCTAAATTTTCTTTTTTAATCAACAAGTGAGGGGCCCAAAGAAAAATTACTTTGTCAAGAATTAACAGCATACAGAATTACAAGCATACTACCAACTTTTAAGTACTTACATTTACAAGGAACAAAAACAAATCATCTGGATATACCAAGCCAACCGTCAGAAAGCAATGCTGAACCTCATTATACATCTGTTATACACAATTGAATAAATTAAATGTTTAACTCTTTTACTCTTGATAATGAAAAATGAAAAAGCTATTCTAAATTGATATTCTCAACTCAATGAGTAAATAAAGATGCATTCAACCTCAAATTTTAGTAGGTTAAGTTAAGATTATGATACACTTCAAATTGAAGGTGTATACATCTTAATCATTATTAACTTTAGAGATAACTTAATATTAGAGGACACCCGTATCTAAAAGAAAATCAATAAAACTCTCATAATTTAGGGTAGAGTTGTTCAATATATTATTCTGAGAATACAATTCCTATATACAAGGCTAGAATCCTATTTTAGGAAGTATAATAATAGGACCTAGACAATCAAATCCCTATGATTCATGGATACCATCATACACTGCAATTATAATCTGTTAATAAGGAAATAATAAAATACAAATCCTGACAGAATTAATAAAAATAATAAAACAGATTCTAACAAAAACGGAAAGTACTAGCACAAAGCCAAATGAAGCCTCCAATGAAATCCATAAAAGCACGAACAGAATGGAGAATTATCATCTCAAAAAGACTCTCTAGGGTCCAAACCCTTTCCATGCATTATAGAGAACCCATTAAAAATCCACAGTATCTAATCCTGATGAGGCTCCACTAAAATGAGCAAGAGTGTACCCACCCACTCTTGGTTTTAATCTAAAACACATTGTGCTCTTAATCCACTAAAAATTGTATGCGTAGATACACCATTCCTTACCCAAAAGAGCTTTAATTCTAACCCATCCATAAGGAAGTGAAAGAATACAACTATCTTAAAATCAAAGACAAGTTATTGAGGCTAAAAATGCTAACAACAAATTCGACAAAAATATACCATCCCTCAGAAAAAGAACATCTTTACAAAACCATAATGATAAATTGCACTGACCTACACAACCACTATAAGCCCACATTGCAAAAGGAACCAAGAAAATGTAAACTAATTATTATGCCTGCAGTTGGAACCAAAGTCCAAGAAACAAAAGGAACATAACAAATATATGCTAAAAAGAATTGCACTACTAAATTCAAAGCATAAAAGTTGAGTTGGTAAAAAAAGGAATAAAGCTAGACCATTGTAGCAACAGGTGCGACAGTCGTTATCATATTCAAACAACTTAAGTTTCCAACTAATGAAATTGATAGTATTACCTTTAGTCCCATAGAGAAATCTGATTGGTCTTTGCCGTCATTATTCGTAGATATCACAGGCAGAAGTGTTGATAAAACAATAGTCAAATCCTGCAACCAATGATTTTATTTAATTTCACAAGTGATAAAAGTGCAGCAAGATACAGCACAACTTTGGAATGTGTCCATGATTCAGAGAGAATTGAGATACTGTTGCACTTGCATACATGCATCATTGAAATCGTGATCCGTAAAGCATCAAGATAAAATCAGAAATGTGTCAGATGTTTTAAGGGACTATAAATCTTGACCACCAGTCTCTAAAAGCTGTTGCACTGTCAACCAGACAGCATGCCTATTAGGGCTCAATAGTGAAGCCTCAGAAATCTGCAGCCCAAAAACAAAAATCCATGTCCTCCGCTGTGGCTTAAGTCTCATGTTTTCAAAAATTTTCCGACACTGGTTGAATCCAGAAGCTCTTCTCCCTTCATTCACTGTTGGCTCTCTTTTGTTTATATTAGACCAAAAAGAATCATAAACTCTCCCTTCCCCCACCTGGGCAGATAATGTTTGTCTAATTTGTGAATGCAGCATCCTTCTCTTATAGTCTATAACAAAGTCTGCATAGAAGTTCTTTCTTTTCTTTCACAAAACACACGCTAGGCATATGGCACCTTAGATCCCAATAGGTTAGCACCCTAAAGCTCAACAATCATATGCCATTACATGAGAACCCATAATAAAAACAAAGAAAAAGGAATACAAAAAATATGGGGGTACCACACCAAAACCCATGCCAAAAGAAAACACACCCAAAGACAAAACCAAGCTACCTCAACAAGAACTAACCCATAAAAACAAGGTAACACATAACACCAAACACTTAGCCAAACCTAAATTCAGGAAGGCCATAATTTATTTATATATTTATTCCACTTTATTTTATAGTTTCTTTTCCATGCAGTTATTTGTTCCTCTTATATCTTTATTTTGACTTCTGAATACCACTAAATTAAATTTTTGCATTCTAATATATTTATCATTTCCAGTTCATGCACTAATTCAATGGGTTATGAACCACTGTTTCTCAATTATCTGGTTGAAACAATTTTTAAAGCATTTGTTTGAACTTCTTTATGCCCATTGCATTTGACACCACACTGTAGTATGATCATTGGATAATTTTGGCAATCCTATTACGAACTTACAATCCAATATGAACA
>Ga0214545_1000475_pt1 | contig 63718 bp, 27 predicted proteins | sample CNSS4metaG_FD_160064 | JGI IMG/M metagenome (GOLD analysis project Ga0214545, IMG submission 160064) | Root nodule microbial communities from cowpea collected in UCLA plant growth center, Los Angeles, California, USA - CNSS4 | ecosystem: Host-associated > Plants > Roots > Nodule | place: USA... | reverse complement strand
TATATATATATAAGCAAAACAGATGTTATAGCTGTACAAAATTCCTTGCATAACCATTTGAACTTTCTTTCATGTATCTACTCCTTGGTTTATGCAGTCCTTGCTAATATGGTGGGCAAGTACTTCCTTAAAAATGTTGAACAGGTATTTAGTACATACAAAATATATGTGATGAATATGCTGTTAATCTGAATGTTACACCAGTGTTTTGATAATTGAATTGTTGGGGCATGTTTATAGGGAGCTGCAACTCAGTGTTACGTGGCATTGCATCCACAAGTGAAGGGAGTATCTGGTGAATACTTTATGGATTGCAATAAGGGCGACCCAACCTCTCTGGCTAAAGATTCAGAGCTGGCAAAAAAACTATGGGAATTCAGCTCAAGTCTGACTAATGCAAAGTAGCTTAAGCTTTGTTTGACTGGACTGAATTAGAGGAAGCTTCGTTCAAAATGAAATTTCAGAGAATAAGAAATTTTGTAGTGGCGTAAGCTTAATCTTGAAGGTTTTAGTTTTAAGTAAATTACATCTCAGACTTCCTAAAAATCAAGCAGTGTACATACTATATCAAACTTGACCAGTTGAAGTACTTCGTTACATTCATATCAAAATCGGTACTCGGAAGTATATGTACTTGGGATTTAGGAAATTCTATCAATGCAATCGCTATAGTATTACCACATGTGCCATGCCTTTTTACGATTGGGCAAATTTCAGTGTTTGGTAAAGAGGATAAAACGAGAAGATAACGTTACCTTGGTTGGCAAGAGTGTAAAGAAAATATGGATTTATGACTGTTGCATTAGAAATGTCTTCATTTTTTTTTAAATTACACATTTCAAAATATTTTGAATGACAAATATCACATTTAACCTAAATTGTAATCTATTTTTCTTCCACACCTATTTCTCTAAAGGGAAGAAAATTATCCTTGTCACATCTTAATATTCTACTAAATTTTTTAATGTACTTAGTTAAAAACTAAAAAGTTACTTTCCATTCCCTTCTCTTGGTTTAAAAGCTACCAAGTTCTTCAGCAATATTTAAACAAGTAGCCTCATTAATGTATGTATAACCGATTGAATTGTTCAGGAAATAAAAGCATGATGAGATAAATTTTAATTGTTTCGGTAGTTAAGCACGCATATGCTGATAAAATTCAGTGTATAGATAAGGCCAAATGAGTTAAAGAAACCCACCAACGAAGAGAATTAGTTACAGGAGAAAACTGTTAAATAAATATAACGTTTTTCTACAATATTTACAATAGGCATCTGTTTATATACGCTTTGGCGTCCACCACCATTTTCAGCTAGGCCTAGGATGATGATAAAACGCAAAATGACAGCAATTAAGTTAGTAATTTACATTTCCTTTAGAGGGTCAAAAAATGTTTTAACGCAAGGCTAAGACTGAATGTTGCGCCTCCTAAGGAAACGCAGACTTCAGACGGTATTCGATTTTGAAACTCCGAACAAAATTGAGATTTACGATTCTTACCCAAATGCACTACATGATTATGCTATTACACTAACCGAATGCGCTAACCTTCAAAATTTTAATGCCTACCATCTGAGCACTGAATGCACATCATAAGCCATTTGTGCGATCAGGATTTGGGGCATCGGATTTAAGATCAAGGCATGCATGTAGCCGTACATAATCCCTCAACAGCTGTTGTGACACGCAATCAGCCAAATATGATTTCCCATCGCGAAATTCAATTGGGTCTCCCTGGACAACCCTCCTAGAACGGTTACTGTCAGATGAACCTACATCCCGGTAAGCATGTGTAGTTTGCAAGTTTCTCCCAAACTGCGCATACTCAGAACCCTGATGAGGAGGGGTATTTCCAAATGAATAAAAACCATGCTGAGGATTTTGTACCATACCAACAACTTCATGTGATATTTGTGATTGCTTTGTCTGAAGACATGGAATAGCACTGCCACCACTGGTCAGTGGCGAAGATGAGCCACATGCAGTACGATTGCTAGCTGTGGGAATAGGACCATCCAGAGACCTTTGGATCATACCCACGAGTTCATTTGAGAATAGTTGTGGCTTTGTCTGATGAAATGGAATAGCACCGCCGCCACTGGTCAGAGGCGAAGATGAGCCAGACGCGGTACGAGTCTGAGACCTTTGAGTCATACCCACAACTTCATGTGAGAACGGTGGCTGCTTTGTCTGATGAAACGGAATAGCTCCTCCCCCACAGGTTAGTGGCGAAGATGAGCCAGATGGAGTAGGAGGGCTAGATATTGGAATAGACCCATTCTGAGACCTTTGAATCATACCGGAAACTTCATGTGAGAATAGTGGTTGCTTTATCTGATGAAATGGAATAGCACCACCACCGCTGGTTAGTGGCGAATATGTGCCAGATGCAGTACGAGGGCCAGATATTGGAGCACCACCACCATTCTGAGACTTTTGGATCCTACTCAAAACTTCGTGTGAGAATAGTGGTTGCTTTGTCTGATGAAATGGAACAGCGCCTCCACCGCTGGTTAGTGGTGAAGAAGAGCCAGATGCAGTACGAGAGCTAGACATTGGAATGGCACCATTCTGAGACTTTTGGATCATACCCACAACTTCATGTGAGAATAGTTGTTGCTTTGACTGATGAAATGGAATTGCACCACCGCCACTGGTTAGTGGTGAAGATGAGCCAGACGCAGTACGAGGGCTAGATATTGGAATAACACCATGATGGGACTTTTGGATCATACCCGAAACTTCATGAGAGAGCATTGATTGCTTTGTCTGATGATATGGAATAGCACCGCCGCCACTGGTTAGGGGCGAAGATGAGCCAGATGCAGTACGAGGGCTAGATATTGGAATAGCACCCTGATGGGACTTTTGTATCATACCCGAAACTTCATGGGAGATTATTGATTGCTTTGTCTGATGATATGGAATAGCACCGCCGCCACTGGTAAGGGGCGAAGATGAGCCTGATGCAGTATGAGGGCTAGATATTGGAGGCGACATCCTTCCACTTGTATGCAATGATTTATAAGGAAAAGAGGGAGAGATGGGACAAGAGATCTCTCTTGGTGCATGAGGATCACTGGAAACAAGGGCACAAAAAAAGTCAGTAACTTCTCTTTCATATCAAAGTACGTAAATAAAACAAGAAAAAGTAAAAAGAACATAAATTGGACCAATATGACATCAGAGCCTTTATCATCACCCTTCCTTGTCAACTATTGAAACTTAACTATAAAGCTACTTGCCTAAAATAAGTGCTAAAATTATGCAGGTTCCTAGCTTTTGAATACATGTACAGCTACAAATATTCATATGCACAAAGAAGACTGTTGTATTTTTTATCGTGATCTTTCCCATGCTTAAGGGTGTGCCATTTGAGTTTGAAAGAGACCTTGATCCAGAACCAGCTTTCAAGTTTCTAGGCGGATTGATCCCGGCTACTTCTGAGTCTAAGCATGAATTACGTTTTGCTGGTCCAATGACCTAAAAGAATTCAAAGTGACGAATCGTGAGATCTCATACACAACGTAGGCATGCACAAACTGAAAAATGAATGCAGCTTGACAAATGATGATTATATGAAATGACATACCAGAGATCTCACTGCATTTATTATAGCAGTAGGATCTTCTGAAGGAGCGGCAGATAAAATAGATCTTTCCAACATAGCATTTTTAACAAATGAATGCTCTAGAAGTTGAGCAGCCGAGGGACGATTTTGAGGATTCCTTTGCAAACAAAGCCTTACAAAATCTTTTCCATCTTCTGAAAGATGATCTGGAATTGTCGGAAGTTCCTTGCTGTTCCCAATCTTAAACATAGCAGCAACCTTGAAATATGTGGTGTAAAACAACAGAAACAAGTTACAATCAATGTTCCTAGACAATCATGTGCGCCAAGTTTTTAACCAAGAATCATTTGCGTCCGAAAATAGATTTCAAATGCACATACATTAATATTCAAAATGCCTTTAGTCTGTCTACAAACTCACCCCTTCATATTGGCTCCAAGGAGGTTTTGTTGTCGCCATCTCCAAAACGGTGCATCCCAGACTCCATATATCAACCGCAAGATTACAACCATTTGAATTTTTTATAACCTACATAATTAAGGCAGTAACACAGATAAGAATAGACTACACCATAAGACCAGTGACAAAAAAGTTTCAACTAATGCAGAAATCATCCTGACCTCAGGTGCCATCCAGTAAGGACTTCCTTTGAAAGAAAATGGACAAGATGGCCCACTTATCTGCAAAGCATTCAAGATAGGAAATATCAAGTTAGAAAGATGGCAAAGCAGGTCGCCCTCCCGCCAAATGAACGGGGCAGGATAGGTGGGCCACTTTTTTGGAGCAGTTGGAAAAATCAATGCACCCCATTTTATGATGGGATAGGTTTTTGATAGGCCAAGTCACCTAAATAAAAAAATTAAAAATGATTTTTCCAATATAGTGAATGAGATGAGTTTAGGGTGCGGATCGAAGTAAGGAAAGAGAGTATGATGGGTCAACTCAACCTATCAAAAGCCACTGATTATGAGAGGCGGGTCTTGCACTGATGGGTTCAAATGTGTAAACCCAACCCACCAAACATGGCGCAATAAAATATTTAAATGCTTCTGCGCAATAAAACATTTAAATGCTCTTACAAAGTCATAGATGTTGCACAATAAAACATTTAAATGCTCTTACATGCTTTGCCATCCCAAAATCTGCCAATTTTATCCGCCCATTAGGGTCCACCAATATGTTTGCTCCTTTAATGTCCCTGATCAGAATCTAGTGATCAGACCAGGTGAAATCATTTCACAGATCACAACATAATTAAAATAATAGATACGAATTGAAACCATAGTTATTAGTCTAGGAGACTGGCGCATAGCAGCCACCTTTGAAAACACTATAGCTGGTGGGCTAGCAGTAAGGTAGATGTTTTTAAAATTAATAAGACAAACTAAATAAAGAAACTCATGTCATTTTATTTATTTATTACTATATTGCTCCTAGATTGATGTGCAATCTTCTGACCTGTTACTTATCATGAATTTCTTTATATATAATTTTTGGGGAGTTTTATGCATACAATAAATTAATAGAAAAAGAACATAAGAAATTAGTAGAATTAAAAATGGGAAGAAAGAGCGGGAAACACAAAAAGAAATTGCTGTAAAGTGTGAAGGAACAAAAAGTCAAGGTAACTTTTTTATGGAATGGTCAAGGAAGAAGGATTTCAAACCCTGTTACTTTCTAAAGCAAAAAAATATACCAGAAAATAGGAAAGAAATAACAGTTTTACCCCAAAAATCTAAAGCTCAGAGGTAAAATGGGTTTTTTATAACGGGAGCGCCGCTTTAGAACATGAAAAGACACTAGCGGCTGCAACAACTGCTATTGAAAATCGCTATTCTATTTCAATCCCATAGCAGCCTCCATTCTACCGAGTTACTTCGCTACAGTGCGATATTGACTACAATGATTGAAAAATATATGAGAAGACTTCACGTACAATATGTATAAAACTCACCTGTGAACAGTGTTCTTCGCGTGTAAATATGCGAGTCCTAACAAAATTTGTCGAGTATAATTGCGAATTGCAATTTCACCTAACTGGCCATATTCTTTAACCAGCTTATAGATTGACCCACCGGAGACATACTCCAAGTATACATAAAGTCTGTCATCGATCTGTTTAGGCATAAAATTTTCATAAAGCAGTAAATGCATTCGGAACTTGACAATTGATCGTCAATAGTTTGACAGCATGTGAAGCACTAAATTACAGTAGTTGCTGCAACTGCAGTTAAGAAGAAATTTGATCGTGTTTCTCAAAACATACAAGCAATTAAAACAACTGATTTGTGCAAGTGTGGAAGTCTCGATTTATGCAAGCAAATTCAGAAAGTGAAATCATTTACTTTATAAAGTTAAAAGATTCAATAAATACCGTCTCAGATCCATAATACTGAACAATATTTGGATGCCGCAACCGACTAAGCATTGCAATTTCCTGCAAATGCCATCACGTGTGTGAATATTCATCGCTATGATTATAAAATGTCATTAATTTACAATTATCCCTTGTTCAACTGTTTAAACAAGTAAACACAATTGAGGAAAGTAAATGATTTTTTTCTTGCGTCATAATTTTAATCTTTCCAAAGGAAAGGCAAGTATAAGCATGTAAAATGGATCATAGAAGGGTATTCCACCGAATCTACAAAAGAAAGCTTACTTGGCCAAGCTGCTGTGCACTTTCCCTTGATTTAGCATCATCTGAAAAAAGGGTTACCTCCTTCATCGCACACATCTCACCACTTTCTCTATAGAGCATAAGAAGTTGAGCTACGTCACGATTACAGAGTTGAAAGAATTTAATGCAGAAAAAAACACAAAGCATGAACAACAACAAATATCAACTTTCAAACAGGACAAGTGCTAACATATTAACGGATGAGGGTGATGTAAAACGTGGAGAAATGCATATTCAAACACAATCTGCTTGATTAAGAATTCCTGGATGACGCATACAGTGATTATTGGTCCAACAGCAGAATACATATGGCAGGCACCTGGGTAAGTTGGTACAGCTTTACTACCCCTCCCTTGGTACTTACACCCTACCCAAATTTTACAGATTACTCCCAAATTTTTATTACTAAAATAAAAAACGGAAAAAAAATGACCATATGTACCAGGTGTCATAATTCAAAGAGAAGGTGAGCACAAAAATAAAAAGAAAAAATTCACACACTTGATACGGACCTGTTAAAACCAAGATATACATGTCCAAATGTTCCCCTTCCAAGCAACTGCCCTTTTTTCCAGCGCGAACCTGGGCTTATCGCAGTTTCTGATCCGGCAGGACTACGAGGGGCTGAAGGTGTTGTTGATGCAGAATAGGTTGGAGAAAATGGACACGGCTTAGTAACTGTTATTGGAGGAAGTGGTAACTGATGATTTTTTTGTTTCACATCGTCAAGGCGTCTTGTATGTGCTTCTGCTGCAGTTCCTCCAGCTTTAGGATGCAGAGGGGTCACAGTACCACTCTGTATCCTAGAACTGGGACCAGGGCTTCTCATTCTGGGACTAACTATTGGAGAACACTCAGGGCTACACCTGTTTTGAGGCAAAATCATCTGTCCCAAAAGATCCCCACCAACTGAAATATGATTAGAGTTACGGCCTGAAACCAGACTATAGGAGTGACCAGAAGCTATATCTGGATAAGGTTTTGTTGTCTGTAATTCAGAATTCAACATTTGTTCAGGACCAAATGCTCCCATTGGATTTCTAGGACTTGATACTGAACTACCTGGAGCACTACGCAAACCACCTGGGCGAGCCACTTGCAGATTTTGCAGGTGTAATGGAACCCCTCTTGGTGAGGTAGACAGTGGCTTATTATTGCACAACTTAGGACTTGTTTTTGAGAATGTTCTTGAGTTTCTTTGGATAGTAATAAGAGGTTGGTTCTTGCGCACCAGACTTCAGGAAAATAGAAATAAATTTAGTAACAGAAGAAACAAAAAGAAGAGGTAAATAAACGGAAAGCATATAAAAAAATGTATCTAGAAGGAAACAAAACTACCTAAAAGAACTATTAATGGTGGCTCGGTTTCCATTTTCATAATCAGAAGCCAGAGGACTAACAAAATGCGGCGAATCAAATGAGTTGCCACTATCAATTGAGCTTTCACTAGAAACAGATGCAGTGGCTATTTCTCCTTCCATATCAGTAGCGTCTTCCTTGTTTGAAACAAAACCAGGTATTGGAAGGGGAAAATATAGAGATGGCTTTGAGTTTATGGCTCTATCAAGTTTTGATGTTAAAATAACCCCAGAATTTGCAGCAATGGCATCCGAAAGATGTGACCCTGGTAATGGGAGTGACCCTGGTAATGGGAGTGGTTGAGAGAGAGGCCTCTCTGCAAAACTTTGACATCGGGATACATGTGTAGAGGGTGATGGTGATCTTGAAGGTGCAAGAGATCTAGAACCCTTTTTGGAGATGGCATCATCACGATATCTCCTTGATCTTACAGATTTATTATTGCATTTCTCTTCAGAAGCATTCTTTAATTTCCGCTGTATGGTGTGAATAATACTTTCCCTGTTTTCCTTCCTTTTCACCTCTTTGGAAGAAGACTTTCCCCACCACGACCGCATGTCTTAGGAAAAGCTTGCCAAACACGCAGAGGGAAAGGGCAGGAACTATTTGCAAATTCTGGGTGTAAATTCACATTTAGCATTACAGCACAAATGTTTGTAATACAATTAATTCAACTGGGATTCCTCTGAAGTGTCACACCATAACAATCTGTAAAAGACTTCCAATGTTAGTTCGTTCTCAAAAAAATAAACATTTAAAAAAGAAATCATCCACACCAAAAGGTTATACAGAAGTAAATGAGAACAGGTAATTGATAATCTATGCTGAAAATATTTTTATCAATGTTGTAGTAGTCTGTTGCACTTACTGAAACCTATCACATAACAACATACATTACAGATGCTTTCACATTCCAAACTGAAGTCCAAGGAACAGAGGAACATTGTCTTGTTGAAAATTAGACAGCGAGATGATAATACGATGGTTGTAGGAAATTGAAGACAACACAAGTATGGCATCAATTAGTTCTAGTGAGTTGTAAATTTTTCATAGTGCCAAAGTGTTCCTAAAAAAACCAGAAGCCACCGCACTAACTTGTTCTATGAAGACAGTTGTATCATTATATACTCAGAACATAAAAAAAGTGAACCACTGACAATGAATTAATGAAGATAGTGTAGCAACTGAGTTTTATAATTACGCAAGGTGCAGCAGCAGCAACAACAAAAGTCTTATTCCACTGTGGGAGGTTGGCTACATGGATCACTTGAAACCACTAGACAAGGTTCACTGGTTCACTTAGGCATAGTGGTTCTTAGCGACCAGCCCCCAAAATACTTTCACAGGATTGTAGAACAGCCACAATTTTGAAATAATTTATACAGTTTATATAATGTATAATATACATGTAAATTCATAAAAATGGTAAAAACTGCATGAATTAATGGCATTCATGATTAACAACAAAAAAACGTAGGTCTCTTCATCAAAATTTACTTAAGTTTATGTCAACAAAAGCCACTTACCAGTTTCTTAGATATGATATGAATCATCGATTTATTAATCTTTTCTTTCTTAAGAATAAACTAGCCACCACACAGACAGAGTTTATCAAGTACACTTCATCCCTTCTCTCTCTTTCAGTTTTGTATTTAAACCAGATATCTTAATTAAGCTCTGAACAGACACAACTGGCAAACAACATTGCACATGAACATATAAAATAAGTCCAGTGAAGCACAAAGAACCAGTGACAGAGCCGTAGTGGCCTTCAATCAGATCCACTAGTTCAACCAACTCTCTAGAGTGAAAACGACAACCTACAAAGCGATATTCACAAAGAAATTGACTCAAAATGGCACGCACCACCAATGCCAGCAGCAGCAACTAATCAGCAACAAACCAACAGCAAACGAGAATGAGCTCTGATTCCTGCATAGAAAACTGAAGCTTAACAAGTTTAAATTTCAGAAAGAAGCATGCAAACGATTCTGCACAATGATAGGTTTCGAAACACACAAATTATTCAAACCGGCACAATAAATCAAACAACTAACCAAACTCCGTAACCCTACACTTACTCAATGATACTTTTCTTCAGCGCCAGAGCATCGACATTAGCCGAAAATAAGAACCTGGAGGTGTCCGTTCATCACAGACACAGTAACGCGAAGTTAAAGAGTCAGAGAAAAGCCATGGGAACTTGCAAGAATAAGAGCGAAAAACAGGCACAAAACAAGGTACTTTCAGTTTAGTGTTATTGCCCAAACGTTAAGTGCAGTGTGAGAAACTAATTAAATAATAATAATAATTAATGATTTATTAAATTTTAAAACTTTAATTAAACCATTCCAAAATATTGAGTACGGTGCATAAACGTGTGGGAACCACTTTCCATAGATATCTAACCGTTAAATACTCAGTTAATAGATACACTCGAAAGATGAATTACGCATGCTGCCATCGTGCGGTTGGGGTATCCCCATTAGGCGCCATCATTGTATTACATTGCACCGTAGATCAGCGAATCTTTATTTCATGTGTAGTTAACGGCAACTTATTCAATAATCAATTATTTATTTAATATTATTGTGACTTACCCATTAAGAGGATTTTTTCTTTTTTTTCTTTTCTCTTTTAATTACTTTTGAATACTCTCACTTCCCTTTTTCCTTTTTTATTTAAACATATAAAATAATGTTTTAATTCCAAGTGAAATTAAAAAATAAAAATAATGTAAAAGTGTGTTGATTATTTTTATTTTCTCAAAATTTAAAAATTAACTTTTTATCTAAACTGAATCAAAATGATTTTTCCAAAACTGTTTCTAGTTTTTTAAATGATAAATTTTTTAGAGATTAAAATAGTATTTCTTAAACAAATTTAAAATTAAAATGATTTTTTTTCTTGGAAAGCTAAAATTGGATTCTTCCTATATTTTAAAAGCACAATTAAACTAAAAATTATACAATAAATATTCATGGAGTATTTATTATAATATAATTAAAACGATTGGTACTAAAATATTAAAATAATATTATAAGTACGGAATACTAATATACTGAATATATTTATATATTTAATCTTTAATAGTTATATTATTTAATGTTGAGCATAATATATTTAATATATTCATTAATGCTGAAGCATACTAACTAGTAGTACTATTTAATTAAATATTTAATATTTAATATATTTAAATATTAACATGACAATAATGTTAAATATTTTCCTCCGTTTATTGCTTTTAATCCCTTATATGATCACCATTTTAAAATTTTATTTTTATATGCATTAATGTTAACCTTTTCTGTAATCTCTTCAAATGATAAGTTGCATTTTTTTACTATAAAGATACTTTTAAATGAAGTTTCATCAGTTAATAGGCTAAAAAATAGAACAGATGAATTTAAAGTATTTATTATATATATATATATATATATATATTAAATTAATGGCAATATTAATGTTACCAATAAATTAATTAATTAATTTCAACCATATAATTAGTTTAGATAATACTGTTTGTATTCTTATATTAGAATTCTTTTTTATCTAGATCTTATTAAACATTTAGGTTAACTATTCTTGATATTAGTGTGATCCAACATCAGAATTTTTAATTTAATTAACTTTCACTTAGTTGAGTAACATGTTAGTCATATTTTCCCAAAAGTAGGCAGAGATAAAATGAATTTATCTTATTAATAATTTATATTTACTGTAAAGTAACTACAAATAACTAATACAGTTTATATACTAATAATTAACTAATTATAATCACTATATTATTCTATGTTATGACCTCGATAGTCTAATATGCATCTTAATTCAAATTTATAGCAAATTCAAATTAAAAAATTTAAAAAATATATATATCACATGAATTGAGTTTTATACACCAAAACACAATATCAACCTCTGTATGTTTTGTTTTCATTGCCTTCTTACGCAAAATGTCATTTTCTAACATTTTTTTATTTATTTGGTTTTGTTTAGCTGTGATGGATCAATAAAAAAAAATACATAATTTTTATTGTTTCTCCATGGTAATATATTTTTTTCCATTTAAATTGGATTTTTTTTGCACATTTTTGTATTATAAATTTCTTTCTGACATTAAAACAACACAAAGAATTAAAGAAAAAAGTATTCTAAAAATAGATCAGAATGCTTTCTATGTTATTAGCAAACAAATATTTTATTCTATTTTTATAATTTTTATTTATATATTTTTTTTCTCGTAATACAAGTATTTATGTTTTTGTGTTCCTTCAAACGTTTCATCTTCTCATCTTGTTTTTTCATTGGATTTGTCTTCTTCTAAAGGTAAGATTGTAAAGTTTTTGTTTCTTTTCTTTTAATACAAGACATCGAAAAAATGTATCGTTTCGGTTTATAAATTTATAATATTACCCAAAAGACTTAAAAAAGGGCATTTAGAAAAAAGGAACAACAATTTTATCATAGCGAAAAACAATCACACATGATCTTCCATTTCAAAACTAGTATACCTCTTCATATTTTAATATTTGCTGATAAAAAAAATATTTTATAAATACCATTTCCAAAAGTAAAATAAAAAATCCTTACTAAAATAAAATTCTAATTAAAATGATTTACCTAAACATTACAAATAAACAATAAAAGTTATCCAAAGTGACAAATTGATTATAACAAATTATTTACATTAAATCATCTATTTGTTTATTATTATTATTATTATTATTATTATTATTATTATTAATAGTGTAGCTAATTTGAATTTAAACTGCTTCAACAACACAATTTTCTAGAAGATGCATTAAAATGCAACTAAATCAAACATTGGAAAATGAAAATGAAAATTGATACGTGTTAGTGTGACTGGACTTTTAATGCATTTAAATTGACATGCAAAACTAAGATGCTTTTAATATCTAACATTTCAAAATTTGGTTATTGGATTTTGTTTTGAAAATTTTCATCTTCTAGGCATGAATTAAACAGACTACAAAAATTGTTATAAACAAGAAATGCATCTTTATGATGAAAATTAATCATGCAAAAAAATATTTTTTATTCATAAACGTAATAATTATATTATCCTTTTAACCACATAATTAGATAAATAAATAAATATATATATATATATATATATATATATATAACTTTTTTCATATGTTTCTACAGTTGCAAAATATTGTAACAGGGGAAGGTTATATAAAGATTTATGGTTGAAGTTCGTTGTATTCGGCTTTAAACTGTAAAATTAAACTGACATATCACTCAATTTTGCAATAGCAGTTCATTTGAAAAATATACAAATTTTAAACACAGAATAAAAAAAATTAAAAATTTAATTAAAAATAATTAAACATTTAGAAACTTAAAAGTTAATTAATTATTTAATGTTTTATATGAATGTACTTAAATTAGAACTCTGCAAAGAAATAAGCATGTTACTCTAATTAACAATAAAATCTAACAAAAACATTTAATTAAAAGATATAAACTTTAAATATTAAATAAAATTAAAAAATTTAATAAAAATGTAATTAAAATATCCATATTTATAAGAAGTAACTAGTTAACTTATAGATAAACTATTAAAGATAACACTTGACTTGACTTAATTTAATTGGTTCAAAGGTCGTGGGTGCTAGAGTACTCTTGCAGGCCCAACTCATAAAAGGGTATTCAAATCTCAATTTGTGTAACACCAGTTGTGGACAATTACTTCCTGCACCTCTTCAAATCTCTTCTCCAACGCGATCAAAATGTTTTCAAAAAATATTTTTCCTAAAAGAAGCAAATTTGCTTTCCAAACAAAAAATTGTGGCCATTATTAAATTCATATTCTTTAATAAAACTTCAATAGTTGTGCAATATATGTATAGTGAGGGTTTAATCATTTCGACTTTTCATTTATATTGGGTGACATCTTTTAATGAACTTATTTTGTTCTATAACACTTTTGATTAGAAAAAAGTTAAAAGAAGAATGAAATGAAGAAGTTTGTTTCATTCTTTATTTTTATCATAAAAAAATCATTTTTCAAATATGTTCTAAAATAACACATCCTCGTTTGTAATTAATGCATGGTTATAAGTAGAAATGTGTATATGAGAGATCCATATGCAAAAATCTGCACTAAAAATAGTTCACACAAGTTAAATATTTCCAGTACATAAAAATCCCCAAAATCCATGAAGGTTATGGACCACTTCGCAAACTGATTTATTTTTTAATTAAAATAAGATTACTGAATACATTTAATTGTTTAAAAAATGAAGTTTATATCTCACCAACACTAGAATAAAAACAATAAAATTTAAAATAGAAAATAATTAAACATAAAATCTCATAATAAAATACAAAACAACATCAATTTTGTAATACAAATAGAAAATAAATAAAAAAATATTTGGTTTGAAAATGACTTGAATGGTGTATATAAATGCACAGCTTGTAATGCAAGTTCCGGAGATGAGGGGCTGAGAGAAGATTGGACGTAATAAATGCCGTTTTTTTAGTGGCTTGTTGGGAAGTAAGATCAACTAGAATCAATAACATCAATAACATCAACTTCTGGCTGCATAAATGTCAAATACCAAACTCATACAAATTTCTTAGTGGACCCACATATAATAAATTAAGGCTTAATTTTTTTTCTTTTAATATGTTCCTGATTCTTAACTTTTATTTACATTACTTATTCTTGTATAACTTTGATGTTTGATGTTATTGAAAAATTCAAGTGTTTTTATTTTATGATTTTTATACAAAGTATTTGAATACAACTTAATAATTATTTTAAAAAATAATATTATTTTTTATATATTATATTAGATACTTTATATTATATCTAAATAAAGAATTCAATATTATCAAACAAAAATATCTAAAGACAAAATATGAAATTTTAGACATGTTAAAAGTCTCGTATCAACGAGAGATAACATTAGTACATATGTGAATAAAAAACTCATTTTACAAACTTATTTTGTAAGAATTGAATTATATTTAAAATTTATTTTTTTAATAGGTCAAAAGGGTTACAACAATTTCAAATAAAGACAATAATATCTATAATAAGTCATGTCATTGAAAACAAAGATTGTTTCATAAAAAGAATATCCTTTGAAATAAAAAATTGATTAGTCCCTAGGTTCTACAATTTGCATAAAAAATCATCAAAATAAAAAGAGATAAATCTAAGATGAAAGTTTTGAGATAGTTTCTGAAGAGAGTGAGAATAAAAAAAACATAAGATTTGCTTATAGCAAAGAGTGTAACAAGGAGAGATGCTGAGAAAAAAAGTTGTGGAGTTTATTAAAGTGAGAACAAGAAATGAAAAGAGATTTTTTAAATTTGAAAAAAAGTAAACATGTGATAAAGTTACTCAATTTGATAAAAATAAAATTACTTTTTTTTAGTGTGTTTTTGAGAATGTAGCATGTGTCATGTTTATGCTTTTTGTGTCTATTGTATTGTATTATTTATGCATACATAGATTTCACAACATCTAACATAACATATATTAATTTAATGAAATGATCGAAGTCATTTCAATACTCATGTCCAAATGCAGAACATTTATAATAATTTAAAATCTTATAAATCAAATGAAACATACCATTAAAACAAAGAAAATATGTTAAGTTAGATGTAATTCCCTAAATAAATGTGTGCAAAAATTTACTTTATTACTTTGAGGTTGAAATTAGTTGAGGGAAATTTCATTCGCTAAGTGAATTTATCAAATTAATTGTTGGAATAAAAAAAAATTGTTAGACAAATGAAGTCTATAACTAATTATGACTCTCCATATGAATGAAATCTCATTTTCTAGATGATTTATGTAGAACCTACAATTTTAAAAATTTGACAACAAAATCCACAATACTTATTTTACTTATTTCAACAAGTTTATACAATCCACATTTTAATACATTCAATACACAATTTGCGTACTATAAAAAGTATAACTCAAATTAATCATCCAAATAATAAACTGTGTTTAAAATAAATGAAAACACATTCATTACTATAATACAATTCAAAAACTTCAAAATATGAAACCAACATTTCTAGTATTAACAGCACTTCGTAATTCAGAATCAAATTCAAATAGTTTTTCCTACTTGACAATTATTCGTGTTTCAAGTAGTAGCAAAAAATTTGCAAAAATAGCAAACGTCTAAAAAACTAAGGGAATATCATTGGTTAAGAAAATAACATTTTTCAATTAACGAAACATATATAAAGCTTTGGAATATTTATTAATAAAATCATATAATTAAGAGTAGAAAAGTTTTAGAAAAAAAAAATACCTTTTACTTAATAGGATATTTTTCATGGAAAAAAGTAAGAAATAATTTCACAAATAAAAAAGATATATAAGGTAGAGAGAGAGAGAGAGATGTGAGAAAACATAAGAAAAAGGAAAAATAATGAAAAAATCTCGAGTCATCTAGTCTTACCTAAGATTCTTTAAGAAAAAAAAAACAATATTACTTAAATGTAAGAAAGAAAAAAAACAAGTTACATTTGAAAACCCTTAATTTTCTTTAACTAAGAAGTATTTGTATTTAATTAATCTTTCTTTTATTAGATTGGTTTAGTTTTAAGTAAAATTGCTTTACACTCTTAGCAAATTATGAAATGACATCACATTTTCTTCACGTAAAAAGATACATAATGTTTTGTAGCCTTAGAATTCGTCAATATATAATCACAAACACAATTTTAGTTAATAGTCATGGAAACTAAAAGCATGAAATCCTATAATCTATTCACTCTTGTGAAAAAACCCTGCAAGTTAGAAAAACTTTAAAACCATTTGACAATATTTTTTTTAATTTTATAATATATATTCCATTAATGGAATGTGATAGATACAATGTATATGATGGAAGTATCTCAAAGTATTGAATCACTTTCTGAGATTTTTATGGCTTGTGAGCAGTTATGGTAAGCTTTATCATCTACTTAGGGTAATATTTATTTATGCTTTCTCAACATAACAAACTCTGTTGGGTTGCTTCAGAAATAACTCTTCTCCATGACATCAACCATGTCCATGTTATAGGAACACGTCCATTGCATTTCTTTTAAAATCAGATCAAGCACCACACCACCTAATTTCATATGTTTTTAGTTATATATGAATTATGGTGAGAGATTGTGGTTATATATATATATATATATATATATATATATATATATATATATATATATATATATATATATATATGGCATTAGTATTATACATTATACATATAAAACATTTAACACCACTTTAATTCGAGATTGTGGTTCTAGGTATATATGATATTAGTATTACACATATAGACATTTGACATCATTTTAACCTCAAAATCTTAAGACAATGATGTTATGAATCTTTATTCTGATATCGTGTTTAACTTTATCTATTTTATCCAATATAAAATTTTTTGACTCACACTTGAACTATTTCCAACAAATTGTTACAACTAATAATCTCTTCATGTGAAATTCAGTATAGTGCAAATAAATAAAATAGCAATAAATCCTTAACAATTAACAATTTACAAAAAATAAAACAATATAGTTATTCAAATCAAATATTATAAATAATTTTTTTTAGAATTGTAACAAGGCAAATGGATTATTTTCATACTTTGTTTGGTGTTCGGAATGTGTAAAAGTTGGATAAAAACGTTCCAAATTGGGAAAAATATAACCGTTCACTTTCTTGAATATTTGTAACACACTATGAGAAAAGACTAAAAATATTAATTGATGAGATACAACGCGAACATGGTGGAACATTTAAGGAGTTACGGAGAATCATGACACACTACTTATTTTAGAAATTTACATTTATATATGCTCTCATTTCTTATCTTTGAAATATTAATTTTTTTTTTTAATTTTGACTTTTCCAATATTTTATTTTATCAAGCTTTGACACCGATACATAAATATGACGCTAATAATAATGTTATGACATGGATGACCTGAAAAATAATATAAAAACTTGACATACTCACAATATTTTTTTTCTCTTCTCAATTTCCCATTCCTTAGTTTAAAATATGGACTAAAGAAAATACAAATTTATTAAAAGAAATATATTTAGGAAGACTCCCGAATACCTTGTTTGGATAAGGTGGAAAGTGGAAGATTACACATCAAAGAGAGAAAATTGATAATTATTGTTTGGATTAAATGAAAGTCAAAATGTATAAGAAAATGAGATTATCTTCTATTATTAAAATACTATATTTTAATGCATTTATCATTATGATTACTAAAATATAAATAATTAATAAAATATTACGTAACGGATCATATCCACGTTCAGCATATTCTTTTATTTTGTTCACATCAATCCTTTCTTTCTCACTTAATATGTTTCCACGTATATATCAGGAAAAAAAAATGAGAGATCACTGTGTTTCTGCAAGTATCCATACTGTGATGCAAACAAGCGATAAGTTCAACCTAACTTAATGCTGCTAAAGATAACGGTAACTCATCTTTATCATTATGCACAAAGTTGACAACCATTTATTTACCAAACATTAACATTTCCAACAGGAAATACTCATTCTCGTACTTCAAAAAACAAACACTATTGTTTGAAGTAACATTTTATCGAATGAATACACTTATGTTTGAAATAACACATTATAACTAAATTAAATTTATTAGGTTGTATTTTTTTATTTTTTTAGCCAATATGAACTAAACAAATAGTATTAAGATCAGTTGGATTTGGTTTGATTTCTCCATAAGAGAGCATGATTAAACTAAAAATGTTTCTCTAAAAGAACATAAACATTTGGTAATACTTTTTGTAAAAATTAAAATGAATACAACAATTCCAAAAGGTTAAAAACTCAAATTCTAAAGTCTAAAAAATGTATTAATCTAAAATAACAAAAAACAGTTGTCTATATCTTGAACTGAGTCAAGATTTTTTCTATTCATTAATAAACTGAAAACGTGTCAATATTTTATACAACTCATGCATTATTCAACCCAGTACATTCTTTAAGTGCTGAATAAAATTAAATAGAGAAAAATCCAGAAAACAAAGTAAATGCAATTTATTAAGTTTAAATTTAAATAAGAAATTATTAACTAAATTGATAATATCAATTTAATAATTTTATTTGAATTATATTTAAGTTCGGAAACTAAATCATAAACAAATTTGATGAAAAATATGTTTACATTGATGTAATGACATATTTTTATAAATATGAACCACGGCGTTTAAAATGAGTAAAGAATAAATATTTAATTATTTTGAGTTATGAGGTTATATAATAACACAATACAATTATTTTTTATTTAAACAAAAGTTTTTCTAAATTTTAAAACCAGTTATATATTTTTGTTTTGTTTTTACACCTAGATTTAATATGATGTGGGGTTGAATTGACATTTATAATTTTTTTTAATTGACTTAACTTTTTGAATTATTGTCTTATTCATAGCTCGTTGAAGTGATGGATTTGTCTCTTAAACAACATTCAAACAGTGATATTTAATATTGTCATTTGATCATGTAGTTGCTCTATGTTCATGCATCGAAGTAAGTAGTTTTAGTGAGAAATAAATTGTGACAATACCTCTTTTTAATACCAATGTCACTAAAGTATCATGTGAACGTAAAACATGATAAATGTTTCGGGTGCAGTTGGTTAACGTCTACTTAAACAATTTTGTCCAATCTTTAGATCTTCACTTTAGTTGTCCGCTTAGTCCAGTTGTCGTTCCTTCAATTTTTCTATCAATCGGTGTACCGGCCGAAGAGGTTTGATGTTTAAGTCAACAATAGTTCGATCGAAAATAAGAATTAATAATGTAATAAATGTGAGAGAAAAGTCATAACAACCATACATTTGGCTTCTATTTATAATTTTCTACATGGGCCCATGATTAGGATTGACATAATCATGGCTCAATTGTTTTTTAAACATGATTATGACGATAATTACGAAGCTTATTTACTCATGTCTTAATTCGACACAACTCCCGTGCGTCGTCATTACGCAGGCGTGGTCGTCGGACAATTGATGTTACACTATTGCCTTCGTAATCTCTAGAGTGATTGTCAAATCGTAGTGATATATGTCGAACATTACTTCAACGTTCGACAGTCAGTCGATGTCGCACATATCTTCATATGTCGAACATTGTAACTTGATTGGCCGATGACTGGTTGATGTCACACATATCTTCGTATGTCGAGCATCATAACTTGACCGATCAATGTCACACGTGTCTTCATATATCAAGCAAGCATTGTAACTTTACCAACCGATGACCAATTGATGTTGTACATATCTTCATATGTCGAACATTGTAAATTGATCTATCGATGACCAGTTAATGTCGCACATATATTGATATATCGAATATCGTAATTTGGTCGATGAGAACATTTGAAAAGTCACCTCAATCGATCCACAGCTAATCGACTTCTACATTACAATAAACATTTGAGTGATAAAGGATGACTTATTAATTAATTTTTTTTTCTATGAAATGTCGCTTTAATATAATGTGTGTTCTAGAATATTTTTATATTTTCTTTGTGATTAAATTTATATAAATGTGTAGGTAAATGTACATCATGGTATTGATTATTAACTCAATTTATATATCATAAAGTGGGTTGTCCTAGACTTCATTGCATATAATAAATGAGAAATGATTATTTATCTGAGAGATATGTAATTGAATTATGAGAGAAGACATGTCTTTCAAAAGTATTCTAATCTTAAGCATATAAATAATTTAATCTATTTATGGAGCCTTAAGTGGAGGCGACAGTGAGATCAATAGATAGATTGGTGATTGTGAGAGCTACATGTTAATGTAGTGCTTTGAATTAGTATTAAAGTAGAATTCTTGATAGAAAGAATATAAATATTGTTTATTGGTATGTAAAATATAGGTATTTATAATCACTTGCGATATTTTTCATTTATTAAACAAGTTTATATTTATTATAATTGTGATATCTATATAAGGCATATTAGATTTTTCTTTCGGGACTTTACGTTATCTGAGGGAGATACAAACAAGAACAAAATCTAAGCAAATTGTAATTAAATAAATGCAACTAAAGTGCACCGTTTTTCTGCTTTACACCAAACCTTAGTATACCAACTCACGTGCAATCCTATAACTTTGTCTGTTTTATAGTTGAAAAAACAGTATATGTGCATCACAAGCAAGCATAGCCACAAATCCAAACATCCCAGTTCTAGAAATGTGCAGTTACGAACGATCTCTTACATATTATCGTGACAAAGACCACATAAGTCTTTTAATTACGCAAGTACGCTATACGGTCGCAGTAAGCAAAACTACATTGGTATCACCAAAACTTTTTATATTTACGAACAGATTATAGTACCGTAATAAATTACAGAACAACTTAACATAGGTTTAGGCAGCGCAGCGTTAACTTTTTGATCAAATGTTAAGAAAAAAAAAGAAGAAGCATAAGCTTATGAGTAAAGGCAAATTCTATCTATACAACAGAAAGGGTAAATTAAACTAATGGACACAAATGAAATGAAACGAGACATCATCATTCAATATTAAGTAGTAATAATAATGATAATAATATGAAATTCTTATATTATAAAGCGTAATTATTGCTTTATTTAAACTGATGATGTATATATCTGTTTAATTAAGCAAATCAAAGTCACTTTTGACCGACGTTGACTCCCTCGGTCGTTTTTATCTTTTCCAGCACCGGTTTCAGATCCCTAGGGCACACGTTCACCTTCAGACCGTACTTCATGAAGAGCGTGAGCGACATCTTCTGCTCCACGCGGTGGCCCGCCGCGACTTCGAGGCGGTGGCGCAGCAGCACCGCCGCCGCGATGGACTTCATCTGCAAGTAAGCCAGGTCCTTCCCCAGACAAAGCCTCGGTCCCGCATTGAAGGATACAAACTTGTAAGAGTCTTGAAGCTGAATTCTGTCCCCTTCGGGAGAGAGCCACCGCTCTGGCTTGAACTCGAGGCAATCCTCTCCCCATACGAACTTCATCCTCCCAACGGAGTAAATGGAGTACGTGACGGCGGAGCCCGCCGGAACGAAAGTCCCGTTGGGGAGAACATCGTCCTCAACGACATGTTTGGAGTCTTCAGGGACGGAAGGGTAAAGACGCAGCGTCTCGGACAAGGCAGCTTTGAGATAGACGAGACGGTCTACCTCGTCGAAGACGAGGGGTTCTTCGAGCCACGTGGAGATGTCTTCCCCACGCGTGGAGAGCAGAACAGTGCAGAGTTCTCGAAGGATGTTTTCCTCGACGCGTGGGTTCTTGATACAGAGCCAGAAGAACCAGCTGAGGGCCACCGATGAGGTGTCGCGTCCAGCCAGGATGAAGTTGAGTGCCACGTGCTGGAGGAACTCGTCCGAGTAGGTTTCCTTCTTTCTCATGAAACGAGACAAGAGGTCGTCGTGGTGGGAGGCAGTGCCGTTGAGGAGTTCGAGTTTGCGGTTCTTGATGATGCTGGAGAGGTATTGGTCGATGTGTTTGAGGCTTCGGCTAAGGCTGACTTCCATGCCGAGGCGGAGCCATCGCTTGAGCTTCCAGAGCATCTCCGGGAGAATGAAGCGCTGTAAGGTGGCTTCGGTGGCGCTGTCAAAGGAAATGGAAAAAGCGTTGTCCGGGAGCCCCGCGGCGAGAGTCTGAGGGTCCTGGCCGAAAGCCAAGCCGCATATGTTGTCGAAAGTGAGGCGAAGCAAGAGGTCTTGGAGATCGACGGGTTTGTGGTCTTGCTGAGCCGTGGCAAGGATGGGGCAGAACCTGTGCTTGATGGCTCGGTTGACCCAACGCGCCATGGCCTGGCGGAGGGTGCGCGTGGTGAATTCGAGCGCCGCTGTTTTGCGCTGAAAGAGCCAGGTGTCGCCGTCGGAGTTGAAGATGCCCTGACCGAGTAAATCGTGGAAGGCTGACTGCCAGGTGGGGCCCTTGGGGTAGTTGTCGAAGCGGAGCTTGAGGATGTGCTCGAGGTTCTTGGGGTCGCAGGTGACAGTGACGAGGCACTGTTTGCGTGCGAGGAAGGGGAGGGCGCAGATGCATGTTTGGTAGGTGCCGCCGCAGGCGCGTAGGTTGTCAGCGATCCAGTCGTGCATGCGGTTGGCATGTTGGATGAGACCGGGGAGGCTGCCTAATAGGGGCCAGACACGTGGACCTTTGAGGGAGCGAGTGACGAAGGTGAACCATATTAAATAGGCCGCTATTGCAGATAGGAACATTAAAGCCGTTGATGCCTCCATGTGAACGAGGGACCGACCCTTCTCCCAAACAAACCACCACCTTTATTCTTTTCTATTGCTCTTCTCACCCTCTCTCACCGGAGACCACTCTTGAAATGCATGCATGTGTCTGTAACAATACTTCAATGTAAGCAAACCCAAGGTGTGTAATGAAGTGTGGTTTGCATGCAAAATGAACAAGAAGAATAATGCGTGTGTGTGTGTGTGTTGAAAGATGATGAAGGATTGAAGAAGAAGAAGAAGAGAGAGGTGTGTGAGGGAAAGGTGAAGGAGAGAAAAAGTGTTTTATAGTAGTGAAGATGAAAGTGGGACAATTAATAAGGAGTGGAGATGCTGGGTGTTGTTGATCTTTTCAATGGCTCACCCTTCATTTTCTTCCCTCACCAGTAGACTCCATTGCCTTCTCAATCCACCCTCATTAATGCCCACCGAGGTCGTTGAGTATATATATATTAAGAGTTAAGACACGCTTCTTTTTTTCTTTTCCTTTTTCACAACTGCTATAGGATACTTATTATGGAATTTCAACTATATTTTTTTAAACTTTACTTTTTTAATACCATTTTATATATCATTTTCGCTAACAAATGCTACGATATCTAAGTTTAAATTTACTTTTTCTTTTTTATCTCATAACACCTATTATATGTATTATTTTTCTTTATTTTTTTCCTATCCACATATACTCCAATATATCCCAAAACAGTGTGTACATATTGGAATGAACTACACTTACTATTATCCTTCTCGATTTGAGAAATTACATGAACAATCCTTGTTTTTGTTATTCCCACCTTTTTTATTGTTTTCAAATATTACGCTAACACCTCTCTTTCTTTATGTTTGAAAAGAGCATCACATATACTCACAGGGAAGATTGAATGCATTTGTGCTCCTTCGTCATGGTGGTGTAATATGCAGGTCATGGGATTGGAACGCGACTAGGTGTAATTTTCCATATTTTCTCTTAGAATTTAATTTCCTATTAAGTTTTTTGTGCTACCCTCCATTGTGTTTTTAAAACACGTTGATGTATTGTATATTGATTCTTGATGTTTTAAATATATTAAAAATCTTTTTAATATACAAAAAAATAATGCATCTTGAAAACATTCTAGAGCATAGTACAAAAAATTACGTAAAAAAACTGGACTCGGTCTCAACTAGAGTTCAAAAAGGATAGAATGACTTAATAATATATATATATATATTACTTTATTTATTTTAAAATGTAATTACTATTATTGTATAAAATTCAAAGCATGAGTTTATGGGTTTAACTGATATACATTTCTAATATGATGATTATTAAGAAAATGTTATTGTAGATTACATCACTCGTCTTGTTATGTAAGATAAATCACAAATAATAATAGTTATTGAAAAAAAAAATATTGCAAATACGACCAGTTATCTATAACAATCAAAGTAGTAATTTATTACTGTGGTTGAGGTGTGATGCTTTAAAATAATTAAAAAAAAAAAGTAAAATGAGATAGGATCTAAGTGTTAGTTATACCTTTCTTTTTAACGAATTCCACAACAATGTTGGGTCTATTTTAGGTTACAATTTTATAATTTAGTTTTGACCTGCTCTATGAAACTTTCAAATTAGGTCAAGCCTATTTTTACCATGATACTCTTGGCACCAGCTCAAGGGTAACTGTGTGAGAGGACATACATAATAATATCACATCACCACAAGAGTTGCAGATTTAAGTCTTGAATAATCTTAAACAACTTCCAGAAAAAAAAAAAAATGGTTTTCTATACCTTTTTTATGCATCTTTTAAGATTATTTTGCAGGAATCAATAAATATAGTAATTTTTTTTATTCTATAGTTTCTTCTTTTATCCATTTATCTAAAGTATAATAGAAAAGAAACGTAAAACGTCTTACTAAAATTCTTAATAATAGAAATAAAAAAAACAATTATTTTCAAAATCAAGACAAATAGAAAGGAATGCAGTAATGTTATGAAAATTGAGAAATATGTGAGTATTTAATTAACTTTTAAGGTTTTTAGTAACATTACTTGAAGGTGTTAAGATTGAAAGTGGATGTTGGACAAAGAAAAAAATGCGGTGTGACATAATCTATTTATTACAGAAATATTAATTTTTAATTTTTACGGTGCTTCTAATCCAATGTAGATCACAATAATTACAGTTTAATAAGATCCATAAATTATTAGATCAAATTATTACTTCTACACACCCTCTTATTTCTTACCATAAACTATTTTCTTATCTAAATCTAATGATTAACATAAACATGTTTCTTTCTAGTATCTTTAGCTATTATAATTAGTATGAAAGAGTAGTTAAACTATAATTAGATGAAATGATAAAAATTGTTACCCCGTTGGAGATATGAGATATTAATTAAAAATTTGATTTTATTAAGAAATTTTCTTGTTTTTTATTTTTCTTATTTATAATTTTCGTACAAGCAGGGCCTTCCCTCTCTCTTTCCATCGATAAATAAGATGATCAATAAATAAGATGAGCACAAATTTCTTTGTATCACATGCTCATTACTTGCTAAAATTTCTTTTATAAATTTTATGTTAGATATTATTGTGTACTAGGAAATCTCCATTATGCTAACGTAAAAGTATACAAATAATTTGATATTATATAAAAAAATATTTATTAAAAAATACAGGGAACCTAATCAAATTCATTTACAGAAATTACATAATAAACTTTCTTGAAAAAAAGCTAAAAGAACTTTGAACATGAAATTTTCGAAAAAAATCAAAAACAATTATACATAACATAATATCATACTATTTATAATAAATTTTATTTTCTAATTATAAAGAAGTCAACTTATAACTGAACAATTTTTTTTCTCTTATAAATATGAAAATAATTAAAATATGTTCTTTTATATATTTTTTGAAACATATTCTCCATCTTTCTCTATGAGACCAAACAACAAATTGAGAAACAGAAAAAGCATTAAATAAGAATATACAATCATTTCCCATTCAAATATGTCTTAACCCAACTTCATGAGAATACTCAATAATAATAACTTATATAATTTTAGTATATAAAAAAGTATACACCAAAAAGAACAAATAAACTTTTACATTTGACGTTTCGTTATAGAATGTTCTATAAGTTTATTAAACGTTCACGAATAATGTTTAACTCACTATAATATTGTTAACTATTCTATTTGGGTAACATAAAAAGATACAATTATTACTATGAAAATAATCACAACAAATAGATTTTTTAACTCTCACAAAATATTTATAAGAAAATCCTACAAAATATTAATAATTTCTAACAGTAAATAAACTTAAGCTGCATTAAAAACATTTTTATTATCTTAGCAACAAAGTCCACCATCACAACTAATTATGACGTTAATTTCAACGATTTAATTATCAATCACACGTTTTTAATTCATGACTATTGGCTAAAAGCACCATAAGTTGAAAAAAATAATAATAATAATATCACCTAATAATCCATAAATATAACACATTGACAATTAATTCACATGTATTAAAAAACTTAATTAATTTAACCAATAACAATATATTTATTTGTAATTGTAATAATTTTTAAAATACCTTTAAATAACTAATGTACGGACAGATAATAATAGTGATGGGGTTTTAATTTTTAAAATTAAATTCTTGAATTTTCATTTTTTATACGAGAGAAAAAGAGACAATTTACAGCATTCATTATTTACTTACTGAAATAATTGAAATTATTCTAGTAAAAACATATAGTTAGTAAAGAGATTATTACAAATAAGTTGTATAAAAAATGAATATTCGTTAAAAAAAATCTGACTAATATTAAGAACAAAGGAAAATTGATATTTTAATTTGAAAAATAAATCAACATCACTTGCTTAGTCATCATCAAAACCTGTAGTCCACATATTAGGTTCAAACAGTGTGTTATATTATTTATACCAAAATAAATTAATAAATTGATACTCTTGATTGAAGGAAAGTTCTCACCCACTAATTCTATAAAGTGCTGCTTCGCCTTTAATTCTAGCATTTAATGAAGGAAATACAAGTGAATAATATTGGTTGAGAAAACTATTAATGCATTATTTTGTGCTTAATTAACAAAAAATTGGAAGATTGTACCAGTTGTCATGAACTATGGGTATTTTTTGTTAAAAATAAAAAAAAGAAACTATGGGTACTGAATTAGAGGGGTAAAATGATTGAATTTTTATTTTATTTTTTTAAAATAAATATAAAAGGATAATATATTTTACTTACAAATAAATAAATAATTCATATGACATAATCTATTATTTTTTCCCTTTCCAGAGGCTAAAATTTTAGTTTCCTTGGTCACGTGATTGTGTTGAAATTAAGATACCGACAGAAACATTTATTTGCCACAAAAAGCACATCTGTTACCATGGAATGCTATGTTCCGTTAACTCTGGGCAAATATCTTTTGAACTATGATTTTTAAAAGAGTGCTTGTTATATTTAAATTTAGTGGAACAAATAAACGCTATATGCATTTTAGATATCCACTTTTCTTAATTGAGTGAAATTTAAACTTCAAACTTATTGTTGTAAATAATATATTTTTTATTACATTGATTATAATCACACAAGTTTAATTGAACTGACTTCAATTTGGGAAACGAGAGAAATAATAATATTGTAATTATTTAAAATAAAATCAAGAAATATAATTTAATCTTATATGTAAGTTCGAGTTTAAAATATAATAACTTTTTATAATATAATTAATGTCATTTTATTAAGAAAATTATGCATTACTTTCCTTTTTTAAGTATGGTTTAAAGTGCTTTGTTAGAAAAAATTAAGAAGTGTAATAAATTTTATTGACTTTAAATAAAATGTTTATAAAGTTTTGTATTTCTTTTCTTGCCTACATCACAATATATACATACACGTACACCAATTAAGAGTTGAGGACACGTGTATAAAATAAAATAAAAAAACCTTATTTAAAAATTTTTAAATATAATAATTAAATAAAAACTAAAATCTTTAAAAAATGATACGTTTTAAAGAAACGGGAAGTGTATATTTTCCACTTCAACAAATATAGAATTATTTATTTTTGTCAAATAATTAAGTGATAATTTAATAAAAACCCTATTATGAAAAAGAATTTTTAAATTTAATTACTTGAATTGCTTAAATAGTTTTGTTTACATAGTAAATAAATATTTGTATTGTTTTAATAGTAGAAAATAATATAGTATGACTTAATGTGATTTATACTGAATAGAGAACAAGTATCCAGAGCCATGTTATATATACTTGAAAGTTGATAACATCAAAATGATTTTGGTGTTGAAAATAGTAAAGGTGTTAGCATTAGTAATTAAGTGAAAGTTGAGGTAAAGACATTCTGCTGTGAATTAATAGAATGATAAAAGATGAAAAAAGAAAATCTATTTAGTGGTATAAGAAAATTTTGTGAAAAGTTAAAATCTCAACGTGAAAGTACACTCACAAGGTATAATAACCTAAGTGATATTCTAAAAGTTCTTCTCAAAAAAAATATTTCAAATCAAAACATTTTAATCAATAACCTCTTCCAGTTTTTGCAGTATCTCGTATAAAATAAATAAGATATTGCAAATCAAAACATTTTAAAATATAAATACGAAGGTCATGTATAGGATGTCAGACGGACGAATAGAATATGGACAGTAGCTCTCCCATATTTTATCCGTTGGATAAATATTCATTTTGTATACGTATCATATTCGTGCAAGTATGCGGGTATCTGTATATTTTTTAAATATATACGGGTATCTATAAGTATTTATAAAAGAAAATTTTAATATTTAATAAAAAAAATTAACCATAAATTCAAATAAAAATATAATGCATAATTTTTATAAATTTCAAACAAAGTCAAAATAATTCATTTTAATTGTGTTGAATGACAGTTTATAAATAAATAGAGATTTTTAAAATCAATTGATAAAAAATAACTCATTCAAAATCAATGTGTTAATATTTTAATAAAATCTTTTGATTTAAATTATAATATAGCGGGTACAGATATCCACATGTACGGATACTATGATACTCGTACTCGCCCCGTTAACATGTGGGTATAAAAATATTTGTACTCATTATCCACAGATATCCATTTTCAATATCAATTTTTTATTTATTACGAGTTTTATCCGCAAATATTTACAAATACGAATTTTTTTTACATTCCTAATTATATAAGTTCAAACTTTAGTGAAACATTCAAATAAATAATAGAACACTTGATTGCAAAACATCATTTTCAGAGATTCTTTATAAATTGTCTATACAAATCAACTTGGCTTGTCTAAGATCCAACCAATGAATTTTGTCTATATAGGGCTTTTCTTCCCAGGTTTGTATCTGCTTTGCAAAGTCCAAATATAAATTCACCAATCCATAGACCCGTTTTGCTTTTCAAGAAAAAAAATTGCAAAATTACCTGATTTTTATCTTTAATATTGTTTAACTAAAATATATCAAAAGTAAGAGTACAATATTAAAACATTTTAAACACTATAAAATACCTCAATATTTTAATTATTTGTGTCAACACTCAATATTCATTACCTACACAAACGATTAAATTGTTTAAATACTAAAAATATCACAACATTGTCTTTGCTTATCTCAATATTTTGGCGTACTAAATGTGGATATAGATCGGATTTTTCAATATCTAATTTAGACATAGTAGAATGGATTAGATATATAATTCAAATCTAGTTAATTCGTTTTAACTGCGTCAACTACACTTAGATTCCTAATCTCCATACTTTCATCTTCTTTTCCCACAACTCATGAAAATTAAATAAATAATACAAATAACACTTAATTTGTTATAATATAGATTAAGAATAATATAAGATTTATTTCGGACATCTAATCCTAATCTTCAAATCTTTAGTACAAATCAAAGTTTCCACATTTCCAATATTAGGTAGATATTACTAGTTATGCACTCTAAAATCAAGACTTAGGACGTGTTTGCTTTTGAAGATAGATTTAAAAAAGAGTGAGTAGATAAATTTGAGAAGATTTAAGGATGAAGTTTGTGTTGTTTGTTCTAAGGAATTTGAATATGAATGTTTATTTCATAGATGGAGATGAAATAATGAAACTCATTTCTACCTTGTTTTGTTGTCATCCTTACCATATACATCATCATCCCTCGTTACATGTTTACTTAGCCTTATTAGATATGTCAACATGCCAGGTAGGGTACGAGTAGTACTTTTCCTGTACCCGTCATCATATCCGTGTGGATATCAGTTATGCGGGTACCCTCATGTTTTGTTTTAATATTCATGGATATCCACGGGAACCCGCAAATATTTACAAAAATAAAAATAAAAAAATATTTAACAACATATTTTAATCATAAATTCAAATAAAATACAATACATAACACTCATACATCTAAAACAAAGTCTAAATAACCTATTTAAATAATGTTGAATGACAATTTACATATAAATGTAATATTTTTTAAACCAATTGATAGAAAATAAATCATTCAAAATAAATGTGTTAATATTTTAATCATTTTTTTTCTAATTTAAATTAGAGTATAAAGTATTCACGGGTACAAGCACTGTGATATCCATATCTGTCCTGTTAACATGCGAGTATAAAAAATATTCATACCCCGTTACCTGTGGGTATCCATTTACAATATCAATTTTCTATCTATTGTGAATTTTATCTACAGATACCCACTGATACAGATTTTTTTGACTTCTATACATTTAAACTAGCTAAAATGTAGTTTTGCACTATTACCATGTTTACTTCCTACCTTTATTCTCCTTCTATGTAAAATAGTTTGTGTCATCACTTTATTAATTAAAACTATTAGCAAAAAATTGACCATATAAAAAAGATTTAATTTTTTAAGAATTAAATATATTTTTAGTGTTTATATTTAGACATAAAATTGAAATTCATACTTATTTTAAACTTTGATATATTTTAGTCTCTGAACTTTAAATATAGATAAACACAATCTATTTAATTCAATGACATTAACTTATTTTGATGTGTTAAATAATATTTCAAATGATATATGAAACGTAATGAATTACGTAAATAACTAAAATATTACTTTTATATAATTTTTTTTACTCCGCCAACACTTTGTAGATCTTTCCGTGTTAAAAATGTTAGACATATATTTTTTTTATAGGGATTTGTAGTTGGGACCTAGAAATGCATAAAGCTAACAAGAAAGGAAAAGAATAGTGAGAAGTAGATAGATTTGACTTATTCCTAAGTTGATGATGATGATGATGATGATGCAGAAACCCAATTTGTATCAAACTTCATTCGCCAAGTACTATGTCCTCATACATCTCAACCCACATTTAATTCACTCCATTTTTTATATTCATTTTCACCTACTTTACTTCTTATGCATTTTGGTCTTATAAAGCTATTTAGTCTCCCATGGTTACTTTCTACAAATATACTTTACATTTTAAAAAAATTATAAAATAAAATAAAAATCATGACAAATAAAAGTTAATATTATTATGTATTCAATATTAAAAGATACACATTTTTATTTTCACCAATATCAAATATTAATATTAAGAAAGCAATTATAATTTTATAAATATCAAATAGGATAATTGGCTACAATTGGATAAAGATTAAATAATTATAGAAAAAAAAAGTAAAACAATGATAAAGTAGAAACTATTGAAAATATTATAATATTTATTAATGTAATAGGAAAAAAAATTAAATTAATTAGAAAATGTAGTAAATTACAATAATATTAATTATTTAATTTTAATAAAAATAGATATTAATTAAGATTTATAAGTAATTAATTATAAATTGATTAATATATAAAACTCAAAATAATATTTAAACATCGTTTTTTGTTGATAACATTTCATAAAGATACATGGATATTTAAAGAATAAATAAAATTGTAATATAATTTATATTTCCATATAGTTTTAATTTATTTTATTAATATTCATTTTACGAGAAGAAAAAAATACTACTATTAAATTAAGCCGAGTGATTAAAAAATTTAAGATCAGCAATGAAATACAATACGTTTCCATCATTTGAATGATACTTGTCCTTATAACGTACAATTCATTTACATGTAATTATGAAACATAATTAATCTCTAATAATAAAAAATAGGTTTGGCGTAATGAAAAAAATAATAATTTTGCAAATTAATGATAATGGAATAGATTAACCTAGTAAGAGTGTAGGATGAGTCCATATTCTCTACTGATTTTTCTGGTGCTGTCTTCTGCTGAGTATTAAAAATACAATATGTTGATATTTTAATTTTTTTTTTAATATATTTTAAAACATCAAAATTAGTGATAATCAATATATTATGAAGCTACAACATAATAATAAGGCAAAACAACCCAATATGGGATTATGGAGTTTTGTGAGAATTGAGAAGGTGGAAAAATTAAATATACAGCAACGGTTGCCGATAAAATGGTTATAAGTGGCTACGCATTGAATGCCCTGTTTGTGATTGTGAATAAAAATAACCACATTTAGTAATCAATTCTTTGTGCTGAATAGCAATGTAGCATTAATGGGAAGGCCCAAATAATGGTGTTTAGGTTGTTATGGACCAGATTGAGAGTTTTCATTCACAATCTGGGCCCACCCAACCAACCTACTACCTTGTATTTTAGGACGGTGTTTGCTGCATGCCCACATTATTTTCTCAGACACCAAAACTTTGTATTAGCTTTTAAAAAATTTCATAATACATTAACCAAACCTAACCATTTAAGTTTGACAATGGATAATACATTAAAGTACAGTGATGGGAACAGTTAGAGGGTGAGCGATGCCCAGAAATTGTCGTTTCGGTTTTCAATTTTGTTTACTTATTTTTTTACCAGTGTTTAAAAGTCCACGACATTTGACAAGGAAGGAATAAAGAACAATCATGTTACATTATTCTTGTTATAGTTAATGTTTTCACTACTCCTACAGTACTTCCCAACAACTTGTGATTTATGGCATAACAAACACATTATTGTGATTATTATTGGATACTTGGACACAGAAATTACAAGACACAATTGGGTTAATGCCTTACGGACCCATGCACGACTTTGGTGGAGGCTTTAGACGGCAAAGAAAAGCAGAGATAAAAGCCACATGCATTGGTCTCTCCACTCACCTCCACAGCTACTACACACTATGCACTTTACCATTCTTCTTCATCAAAACAATGCTTCCAATTTTTTAATTATTATTAAAATTATTAAATACAAGAAATATTATATTATTTATTAATTACATGCTTAAATATATTTTTGTTCTTATCATATAAGAGGTGTAAAATAGTCTTAGACCGAAAAAAAAAAAGTATTTTAACCTTAGCTAATGAATTCTTTAGGTCAAAATAATTACCTACCTTAACTGTGGGAGTAACACTCTTATTTATAAGCAAGTCAGATACAATTTTTTTAGATATATATAATCAAATATTTTCAAATAATCTAATCAAAAGATAATTAGTAAATAACAATAATATCTCCTAATCTCATTTTTATTCATCAAATGTAAATGAGATTTTTCTCTAAGATTTTCTTTTATATTCTCGAATATTCTCCTCTCAATCTTAGCTTCCAACAATGAGTTCGGTCCTAGGATGACATCTTCGCAAATCTTGAATCATCAACCAACTACCCTCAATGGCGTTGGTCATGAGGAGACATTCTTCTAGATTCTTGCAATGACCTCGACTTCGTGGAGGCATCTTTATGGATTCTTGTAATGACCTCGACTCTGTGAAGACATGTTTTCTGACTTGAATTTTCGTCTGATTCCTTGACTTATTGAATATCTCAGTTTATTAGAAATCTTCTCCATCCAGAAGTGAAGAGTATTGAATCCCTAAATTTAAAAACATTGATATATTTCGATCTTCTATATTATTTTGTTATAAAATAAAATAATTTAAATCTCAAAATAAGGTAAGTAAGTTTACAATAAATAAATAAATAAATAAATATATATATATATATATATATATATATATATATATATATATATATATATATATATATATATCAATCAGAATAACTAAAACATAATCTACTTACCTGTGAGGTACGATCATAGTAGCTAAAAACATAATCCACAAAAGAGGCTTATTAATGAATTTTATAAATTACTTTTTTAATCACAATTAAAATTCAGATTAATGATCTAAACATATATTAATGATCATAAACAAACAATAATGTATCTTGAGTCTAAAGTATCACATACAAACATGTTTTTCCTATCATGTAACACAGGTCTTCAAAATGACTTAAAAAATGAACTTATTCTAAATAATCTTTTTATTGAGTGTGGTTGTTGCTCTCAATTCCAAGACTCTTATCATACACTCAAATCTTTAAATAAATCAAAACATAGATTTAAAAAAAAAAGGAAATAGAATGTTTTTTTTAGAAAAATAACTCAACTAACTAGTTTTTCTATTTATAGTTCGACCTTTTAGTAAAAAAAAAATAATAATTGAGACACATTTATAAAAAAAAAAAATCTTCCTCTACTTTATAGCTATTTTAGAGGTCTTATTCTTTCAATATCTCAATTAAGTTGAAGGTCATATTATTTTTGCATGTGCACGCCCTTTTCAAACAGGGATTGAAAAGAACATCTTAAGAAAAATGTTTTACTTAGATAAATCCCAATTCGATGTAAGTAAATTTAAGATAGTTGCAAAATTGACCTTTAATTTGTCCATATTTTAAATATCGTCCTCTATTGCACAAGTACCGTACCATGCTAGCAAATTGAGATTGATTATTCATTCTTTCTATGCCACACAACTACAAGTGAACACATGATCATAGATGTTTTCCTAATTCATGAATATCAACTTACTTTTTTTTTTTTAATTCATTTGTTTCATTACGTAGCGTAAAGCCAAATTAACATTCCAAATTAAATAAAAAAATTGTCGACTAACTTTCTATGAAGAGTTGGTTAAAAATTATATTGAGATGTTAGTCAAATTCACAAGAATAAATTTTGCCATATCCTCAAATTCCTAAAAAGAATGAAAGTTAATATCGTTTTAAATATCTATTATTTTTATCTTTTAATTTAAATGTATTAAGACTTATTACAAGTAACAAAACTCAATTATCATGTCAACAACAAAAATACCTTTCCTAAAAGGGATATAATTTATAACAATAGTAGAGGTCCTAGTTATAATTTTAATACTAATTTTTAGTTTTATTATTTTTTGAGAGTACACAGATCACTTGATTGTTAAAGTTCTTTTGCAAGTATCCCAACAACATACAACACAAAATTTAAAGCCATTATTCACCTAATTGGAGGTATCAGAGTATAACAAAAACATAGTCATTTATTTTGTAATTATTATTTTATTAATATAATTGAAATATGATTTTTAATTAGAACAATCAAATTTAATCTTCATGAATAAAATATGAAATTTTATTAAATGATAAAATTGATAAAGATTACATCTTCTTCTTTTCTCTATCTCTCTATATATAATTGAGAAAAACAAAATAAAAATTATTTATCTAACATAATATCTTATAAAACATCAAAGTACTCTAAATGATAGATAATTACTCTAACATATTTTCAACTCAAATTTAAAACAACAACTTAGTGTTAGTAATGAACAATGACACATGAGTGATCAATGTGACACTTGAGAATAATTATATGTCTTTACAATGATTATTACAATTTGAAATTACTTGAGAGGCAAGTTAGATAGTACTTCAAGATATATACACAATAAATCACAATTGATGCATAACCAATTTTAACATACATAGTCCTTTTAAAAGTTTTAAACACCAAAATAAAGTTGTTTTACACCGAAAATAACAATCAAAATGAACTTAAACTAATTATCAATACTCATAATATCCTTAATTCATGAAAATGCCAATTAAACTTATAATATTTTACATATTTTTATATTGCTTAAACAAAACCAATTCACGATTTTTAAATCTCTTTATTTTATGTTAGGTCTCTTACTTTGAAATGACTTACTTTGTAAGAAAAATAATTCTAACACTTATAAACTTTGAATTTTAAACTTTAATCTATACAATTAACATTTCCACTTATTCAAATTACTAAAAAAAATACATTTTTTAGTTAATTGATATAAATATAGGATAAAACTCTACAAACTTAGAAAAAAAAGGTGATAAAACCAATTATAGGAAAGTGAAAAATTACCTTATCTAACAATCTTAATCTATGCACACTTCTTTCTAAATCTTGAATTCTAACCCTGAAAAAAAATAAACAATTAGTTTAAACTTAATATATATATATATATATATATATATATATATATATATATATATATATATATATATATGTATGTATGTATGTATGTATGTATATAATTTAGATTGCAAAAATCACTCTCATGATATCTTAAAGAGTAACATCTTTTACTACTTAGTACCATTTAATAAAATTTTGAACCAATATTATTTTAAAATTATATTTAGAAATGCAAACATTATTCAAGAGTTCACCAAATAGTTAACTATCGTGTATTTTTGTGTAGCTTCTGCGTTAATAGGGTCTATTTAACACATCCTCAATTTTTGTTTTCAATTTCCTAATCAAAATTTTAATTGATCTTAGTTAATAAATTTGTGATCCGTTAACATTTGTAGTTTTTCAACATCAATTAATAATTTTATTTATCACGTCAGTAAAGAATTTCATTACACAATTTTAGTTTTTTATCTATTTTATCAGTGATAAAAAAATTAAAAAAAAAAAATAAAATAATTGTTCCCTCATGCCTTAAATGACATGACAAGTCACTGATCCTTGACGTTAGTGACACAAACATAATCAAAATATTCAATAGTAAAAAATAGAAATTTTAAAATTTTAAAAATAAATAATAAACTTTATTATTACTGTAAAGTTGTTTTAGGATGACAAGCGTAACAATATTATCTTTAACACATTATCTATATTTTGAAATTTTTAGAAAACATACGAAAAATCATTGCAGTTCTTTAATAAAAAATGAAATGAGATTCATACAATTTTTCATCATAATATAATAAGTGTAATAATACAAAAGAATGTATTAAATAACATATTATTCCTTGCATTTATACTGTTATCGATATAATTATTTGTGGGGCTGAGTCGAAAATTTTCATAAATAGTTCATTGATAAATGCTTAGTTGTTTTGTCCCATGCGACCCAATCTAAGGGCCCAGAACCAACTGTGCCTGGCTTTGTACTTTTTCCGCCAATTTTGTCACAATTCGTTACGCTAATCGTGTGGCGTGTTTGTTTTCTATTTAATAAATAAAAAATTACAATATTTTAATATTAATTCAAATAAATAAAATCATCACTGTAATTTTTAAAGATTTTTAAATAATATTTAATTGAACTAGATTGAATAAGTACTCTATCCTGTAAAATTTAAAAAAGTGCTACATAAGTTTAATTCTTCTAATTTCAATTAATTATTTTAATATCTTAATTTATATAATTTATAATATTAGTGAAACTCAAATATCTCATTTAAATGTCTTTATAACTCAATTTCGTATACTTAAATAAGGTTAATTTATTACCTAAGTAACTCTTACACTACACAATCGTATAGTGTCAAATTCTTCCATCTAAACCCATTTATAAGATACTACATACCTTATTTAAGTAATTGGAAAATAAAATTTGAAATAGAGGAGAAAATATGATTTGATAAAGATTTTACTGATTTAGTAACATTTTTAGTTGAAACTCATATTCTCTCAAGTTGCTCCGTCTTTGATCAATCTATGATTATTTGAAATAAATAAATCATCGCTTGATTGACTAAATTAAAACTTAAATGGCCCTAATTTTTCAAGAAAAAAAAAATTAACATCTTTCTTACTCAAATTCTCAATGATTACTCAAAATATAATATATTTCTTATGAATCCATTTTCAGATAATTACAAATTTTGTCCCAAAAAGATAATCAAACTATTATATAAGAAAGTTAAAAAATAAATTTGTTTCATCAAAATTTGACCATTTAAGTAAAACATACTTTCCAAATCATTTGAACACGAATTACTCAACCTTTTCTATGAATGATGTTGAGTTTTATAACATAATAATTCATCCTAACAAACAATCTCCACTTTTTCTACCATGATCATAACTTTACTACACCGAAAATAATATAAGTTCTTAAAATATTAAACACTCATTCAAATTTCATCAACTAAATTCAAAACTTCTAACTTAAATAAAATCTAAAATTTTAGTATTTAATGTCAAATAGTACAACCATTTAACAATTCATTTAAGTTTACAAAAAAGTATTAAGCACGTGCCAAATTTAGAACAACTTCTCATAGAAGTCAATGTTAATGTTACATACAAACATTCTCTTATTCTTAACCTTTCTAAAGGTTCTGTTTTCTCATAACAAAATAGTGAATTTCTATTGGGACCCTTATTTTACTCAACCTACTCATACTATTGGGTTTTGTTTCATTGTTTCCAGCCCAAAGTTCAATAAAATAAAAGCCCAGATCACTTCTGATAAACAACGCCTAACCATCAGTCCTTAACCTATTTCTCATAAAAAGAAACAGCTAAATTTCCAAATCCTTACAACTTTTTTCATATAAATTTAGTATTCATATTTTTTACAAAATTTACCGTTCTCTAATTTTAATTATATTTGATAAATAATACGAAAAGAATTGTTTTTTTCTGATGGCTCCAATTAAGAAAAAGTTTTAAACCAATATGTTTGAATAATTGAGCGCCTGAACCAAATAATGCATGAAGCAACGAACTAATTATTAGTTTTTTTTTAGTGCAAGATTTGAAGTCATACAAGTGTACACAAATTTTTTCAACATATATTTTTATACTTTACGTAAATCCCACGAAAAGATACAATTTCAGCATATTCCATAAAAATCAATTTACTATTTATAATATATACATATTTTTGTAAATATATGCAATTTTCTCTTTAATCTCCAAATAATATTAACCAATATTTGGACACGGGTCTTGTAGTGAAAAGACCCAATTCCCTAATTTTATGTTTTCAAGGCCATTTCTGCACTTCATAATTTTAACTTACACTTCAAAAAAGATTATACATTCTAAAATACGAAATAAAAAAATACATTGAAAATTAAAAATATAATTTTTTATATTTTGAAATACACAGTCTAGAATGCAAAACTTTTACGTGAACGAACTAAGTTGAAATTATAAACATGCATGAAGAAAGGTTATTTCTTTCTGCACCCCATAATTTCTTTCTTTAACCTAGCGGTCACACCTCTTGCATCTCCATACACAGGTTCTTCTGCACCTCCATTAAATGTATCACCAAACTATCTTCAAATTGATAGTTTCCTAAACAAAAACTTTGACCAAAAAGAACAAGAGAATATCAAAAGTAAGGTACATGAATCATCGTAGACAGCTATTCATATTTGTCTCACTATACCAATATTTGATAATTTACAAAAGAAATGTCAAACAAAGAAAAAAATAATTGACACAATTTGTCAAATTGGAAGGTGGTAGGGTAGGCATCTTACCAAACACGAAGAATGTACAAGGCAGGGTTTATTTACAATATCTTTTCACCAACAAATTTAAAAATTAAAAAAAAAAAAAAAAATTTTTGTTTTCTTTTTTGAATGTAACTAAACTAAATTGAATATGGAAGAAAGAAAAGAATAGAAAGAAAGTGCATTGAGCATCAAAATTCCCTTGAAGAACTCTGCCACACCTCAACACATTGCTGATCCTTCCTGGTTAAGAACATGGTGCTTCCTCCAAAGGCCAAATTTGTGATCTTTGCACCACCCATGTCTCTCATTCTACCCATCAAGTTCTTCTTGAAGATTCTCCCACCATTGCCACCACCCATGACAACCTCAGACCAGAGCTCCACGTCACCACCCTTCGTGCAAAACACTTGATTCCCCTGCGTTTCGATTTTGCACCCAATCCCTTCCTTCTTCCCATTGTTCGTAACCTTTCTTTTATCCCCGAGACAAACCCACGCGCTCTCAGTGCTCAAATTCCGCATGTCCACGTAAGAAGCTTCGCCAGAATTCACCCCAACCTTAAAAATTACCGACAACGGATCGCAAACCGCCACGTCAGCAAAACAATCCACCTTCTCGGAAATTTCCCACACAACGTTTCCGGATCGAACATCCCACAACCGTATGTTACCGGAAACGCCGGAGGGACCACTGTGGGACCCAGAGGCCATCAACAGATTGTAACCCTCAATCCACTGTAACTTCGTCGCGGGAATTGCCGAATCGATGTCTGCGCCGAAGATTTCGTTGTGACCGATCTCGGTGATGGGGGTTAGAGAATGCAAATCGTAAACCATTATGGAATTGGAGTTTCGGCGCGAGGATTCGAAGCTCACGAACATGTTTTCCGAGGAGGCTCCGATGGCTTGGACGGTGGACCCGGATTTCGTGACGTTTTCCCAGTTTAGGGTTTCCCTGACGCGGCCGTTCTCGAGGTCCAGGATCTGGAGGCCGGAGAAGTCGTTGGCTCCGGCGGCAACCAGAGTCGGCGAGAGCGCGAGGAGGGAGTCCACGGCGGTGAAGTGGGTGAGGACGGTGGCCTTGCGGCGGAGGGACCAGTCGAAGGAGGTGATCTTGCTGCCGTGCGCGACGTGGAGGGCACCGCAGGCTGCGTCGGCGGCGAGGGCGGAGGGGGAGTCGCGGCCGTTGAGGGGCAAAAGGAGGGATTTTTGGAGGTTGAAGGGTTCCAATTGAGAAGGGTTGGAGAGGGAATTGATGAGGAGGGTTTCGATGCCGTAGAATTTTGACTCAATAATTAGGTCTTGGAGATCGAAAGCTTTGGCCTTTGAGGGAAGGTTTCCGGTGCGGAGGAGAGAGAGGAGGAGCGAGAACATTTCCGGGTCTCTGTCTATGAACGGCGTGTAGATTCCAGAAGACTCCGCAATTCTGGAGAAGAAGGTTTTGGGACCCGCCGAGGTTAGTGTCTGTTTGGTAGTTTGGAATACTTGGCCTCCGACATCGATGGAAACTATGTTGGAATCGGGCTTGGGGAAGCCAGCTGGTTCAGAACCTGCAAAAGGTGGCATTTTTGTTGTTGTTGTTGTTGTTGTTTTGATGTGAATAAGGAAGAATGAAAGAGAGAAGAGAAGAGAAGTTTGTGGTGTGATTGGAGTTAGGAAATGGAACGAGGATGTTTGGTAGATGGAGAAAAATGAGGGGGTTATATAAATTGTGATGGTTGACACAATAGAAATGGTGGCTTATGGTGTGCCTTAAGTGTAGGATCTGGTGGGACTCTAGAAGGAGCAATGCCCAAAAAGTCTTAGGGTGGGTCAATCAAAGATTGTCCACTCTTCTAGATTTGCATAATTGCATTACATCATTGCCAACGTGTTTTTATTACTTTTTTTTTAGATAAAAACATTATATTATTACTCTTTCGCCGCCCAAAATGGACCGTTTGGATTTTGACGAGAGACTAGAATAGAGGTAATATATTCAGAGAACTGCGGCCAGGATCTCTCTACTCTACTACTGGGCATTCTTGCACGTTTTTTTCAATTTCAACGGCTGGGTCAAATTTGGTGCCCCCAAGGTTTCGACTATTTTAAGTTTGTGTTACGAAGGAGAGCTTGTTTGACTATTTGACCACTTAACATTATTGATAAATTAATAATGTTTAAAGATTTTCCAATAAGCTAGTTTTAGTCAGCAGATCGAATTTTTACGAGCTTATGGCGCCGAGATTTAGTAAGAAGATACAGAAACAAAAGTTCTACCTTGTTTCCAATATTGGTTAGTCAGTATAATTTCTAGAATGTTATATATGTTTGGAAGCAATTGGGTCCTTAGTCAAGAAATGTTTTTTAATGTACATAGAACTAATAAAAATATACGTTTCAGTATTGATACTTTGCTTCTGTAAAAAAAAAATATGGATACTTTGCTCGGTCTAGGATTGACCTTTTAAATATAAAAATGTATTTGTGATTTTCAAAAAGATAAAAGAAGTGATGGTCAAGCATGCACACCAGGATTAGAAGATGGAAACATCTAGGAAAAAGGTAAGTTTTGTCTGAACTGGACCTGGAGTTGCTTACTTAGGCCTCTGAGGAAGAATGTGCTGGGCCTTTTACTGTCCCTCATTATACTCCATTGACAATTCAAATGAACCTAAATGGAGTGTGTTTGATTTTGATTTCGTGTACAGTCATACCAAATCCAGTTTAAAATTATGCATATACGACTTCAAATTCAATGTAATATTAACTTTTTTTCCAACACCAGTTTCATTATTATCCTGCCATTTCAACACCTATTCATTGGACTTAACATTGACTTAACTAAAAAAAAGTATATTTTATTATTGACTACCAACATATTATGCAATTTTAAATCATGCAACTCTTTTGCGTAAGAATTTTAGAAGGGAAAACAGAAATTGGGAGTGTTTTTGATGAAAAAAAAAACAAGTAAAGAGAGTAAAGAATAAGAAGAGAGCAATGAGTGTATCATGTATAGGCCCTTACAAATAAACTAACTTGTCATGTCTCATATTGGGTTTTTATGTTGTTTAGTTAAGTATCTATCGGAGTTTTTATGTATTGTTATTTGTCTTATTTGTTGTTGGTGGTTTCTGGATCTGTCCTCCATATTAGACTACTTTATCCATTATATATGATTAGACGAATCTTGCAATATGCATTACACAACTTTGTCCATATATTAAGTAGACGAGTCTAACAATACACATATATGAGTGTGTCCATATCCTGATCAGGTGAATCTAACAATCTAACAGTACATACTAAACGAGTTTGTCAATGCATTGATTAGACAAATATAACAATACACATTATATGAGTCTGTTCATACACTACACGAATTTGTATTTTTAACGAGTCAACTCTACATATTTTTGTATATCCTTTATACCTTTAGATAGTTCACTATATTCTTGCACATGTTTTATCCTTTATATTTTTACAAAGTCTATTATTTATATTTTTATAGATATATTAATTTTTTACACTTATACAATTTTTAAGACCGATTCTATTCAAAACTAATTATAAACTTAAAATATTTATTTATTTTTTCTCAATATCTAAATCTCTTTATAAACACACAAACAAATGTAAATTCGTCCATAGACACTAGTTTACCACTAATTTTTAATAAATTAATATATGATTCAAAAAATTTAATAAAAAAATATTTTTTTAAAGTATTTAATTTATTTAAAACAAAATAAAATAATGTTTAGAATTCGTCTCCTAGACAACTTAATTTTAGCATCCAAATGCACAACACAAAAAATTTTGTTCATCAAAATTCGTCTCCAAAGCAAAAGGAATTCCCCCAGATGAATAGTGAAGTGGTCTATTGTAGGAAACAAAGTCTCTTAAGGTCCAATGAGGTTAATAAATTTAACAATCGGTCCACAACAGGAGGAAAAAAAAAAAAAGAAACCGTCCATATCATACTAGAGAGTGATACAAAACTCCCACATGGTACACGGGGAGTAGGATGAGTTTTGAAGGAAAGCAAACAAACATTCTGTTTATTGTAGGAAACGTGTCTTTTACTAAAGAACATTATAGTTCAAATGAGGGACTTCGTCTCCCAATTTTTAATCACTTGGATCAGAGTTAATCCTGTATTTAACTATGCCCAATTTCAACAATCTCAAAATTACTGACTCCATATCTGAAATCTAATAACACAACAAATGTTACCAACATTTGTTGACGTTGGAAAGTCCCATGAACATTCACTTTTTCAGAATATTGAATTCGCACGCACGAATTTTGACCTCGGACCAAGGTTCAAATTTGGTGTATTCATACAATCCGATAATCATGATCTTTAGCTATATATAAAATCAGCATCATCAGTCAACTATATTACATATATAATCGTAGAGGGTACATACGCTAAAAATGTACAGCTATTTCTAACACAAACTTGGTAACAACTACAACACATACCTTAAGCAAACTACTATTATTTTTTTTTTCGGGGTCATTGGATTCAAAAAGGAACCCCATCACTGTGTTAGACTTGCAAATCTTAATTTACGATGATTCAATCTAGCATGTGTGCTGTTGGGTTGTGTCAAGCATATCATGGCACAAAATCAAAAACCAATGCCAAATTCGTGAATCATTATGGTTAGCTGACACCAGGTTGAATCATTGGGAAAAAGGACCAATCTTTGGTGGCCCCTCTCTCCTTCCCTGCAACTTTCTCATTAGCCCACCAGTCAGCAACTATATTGGGAGCAAGAGAATCCCCTCCATCTGCTTTATCAAAGTTGAATTCTTTAGCAGAAGCAAGAGTTAGGGACTGATCCTTCTCGTAAACTGTTGCATCATCTCCACTCAAATTGGTTTCCAGTGGTTGATCACTGTGAGTCTCAGCAAGAACTTGTTTCTCACTGCACCCGGTTTCTGCAAATTTTTCTTCTCTGTCTGCTGCTGCTGGAGCATCGTTTTTCAATTTCGACATGACCTTAGTCCATGCTGATGCCGCCGCTGGCTTGTTTTCCAGAGATTCCAAGACTTTCTGGGCAGATACATCGAATGAAACTCTATGATTTATACTAATCTCATTAACCCGATTGTTGCTTGGACGTGGGGACATTTTGATCTCAGAAACCCAATGATTTGAAAGAAAACCAGCTTTTGCAGCATCAGGGGTGAGAGAGCCGGAACCTTGGTTTGACTTTCTGTTTTCATACGCAGAGAGTTTATCAATGCTGAGAAGCTTGGGAGGGTCTGCTCTTTGGAAATCAAGAATATGAGAGAGCGTGGCATTAATTTCAGAGTCAGGGAGCGGCGACGAGGCGCCGGAGGCAGAGATGGCGGATCTCGGTGATATGAGTTGACCAACCGGACTTCCGGGGTGAAACTGATATGACTGGAAATCATAGTGAGATATTTGGAAGCGCTGAAAGGTGTCAGCATTCTTGTTGTTGGGGTCAAGAAGCTGAGCAAATGGAACCTCCGGCGAAGAAGGGGTGGTGAGGTGGACAGATTCGGGAGGCGGGGTGAAAGGAGCGGTGGAAGAGGCTGAGAAAACGGGTGGTGATACTAATTGGGTTTCGTGCGCAAAAGGGCCAATGGCAAAGATTGAAGCAGGACCACCGGGAGAGTACATGCTGGCAGAGACACAAGTGTGTGAGATTTTACCGACCGGTGAGTGTGCGGTTGAGGGAGGTTCTGATTGAAAGAACGACGCCGGAGATGAGGGAGGTGCGGCGAAGGGGAGTGTTATGGTCGGTGGTTGTGTTGAAGTAACGGTTGCAGCAGGATCTGCTCCATTGGGGGTTGTTTCTGGAACAAGGATGGCATGTCCAATGCGCTTTCTGTTTCTTTGATATCCAAAACACCCTATTTTGCTCAACCAGCTTCCCCATCCTTTCTTCTGCAACCAAAATAGCTGAATTAGATGTAAGGAATCAAATTGATGCAGTAAGTAAAAGATCCAAATTTCGATGCAACAAAAGAAAATGAGAAACCCAAACAATCATACTGAGTTTTTTTTTTTTTTCTTTTCTCTGAACTGTGCATATATTATCAGCAGGTAAAAAAACTCTGCTTCCAAAATAGAAGACTTCCACAATTAAAAACAAAACAAAAACTATTCCAAATTATTAGTACTAACTCGTCAAGAAAACGACTGATATCAACTAAAAGCATTCACAGTGAGAAAAACCGAGGAGTTCCAACTTCACACGCTTTGATATTACAGAAGGCAAAGACCAAGCACAGGAAAATCCTAACATTGTTCAATTATTTCTCTTTTCTTCTTCACGACCTCACTATCTAGAAAACGAAAAGTTTGCTACTTTATTTGCTCGTGCACAAGGGGGGAAAAGAAGAAAACAAAAACAAAAACAAAAAGATCTCTTCTTTTCGGAAAAGAGATCAATCAATTATAAAATAAACTCAACCAAACTGAAGACACAGCAAAACTCGAGAAAAACAACCCGAAAGAAGAAAAATGATCGAAACCCATTTTTTGATGGTTGTAACTTGTACCTGGGAAGGAGGTTGAGAAAGGCGATTGTGGGAAGCAGAGGCTATGGCAAAAGCAGCAGCGTTTATAGTGTCGAAAGTAGTGTTGTTGTTAGCATCAGTCCCATTAGTCCCTCTCATGTCTGTGCGTGAGCGATGAGAAAATGTTGCGGAGAAGAAGAGAAAAGGGGGGTGTCGGAAGCATAAAGAAGTGGGAAATATTAGGAACAGAGTTGAAGGGGGTTATGATATGATAGTGGAGAATCAAATCTGAGTTTATGTGTTGTGGTGTTGTGTTGTGTTGTGGCGTGAGTTGCGTTGGCGTGTATTTGTGTCGTGTGTGAGTACAACGCTGTTATGAGTTGAGGTCAAACACGGCAATGACTTGCTCCTCATGTGATTAACGAAGACCAAGTTCTTGCTTTTTTATTTTTGTATAATTTTGTTTTTTTACCCAACTACCCTTCTATTTTCTTCATTGCACATTTTTTAACTCTAAAATAAAACCAATATTATGTTATTTATCTGTATACAACATGAAAATTCATACAGATACTTTTCAAATTTTCAACCTAGAAAATTATCGTGTTTAATAAAAATACAATAAATGATCCAAGTAATTCAAAAGTATCACCTAATATGTGCTACTTGTAGAAACTATTTTATTATTTGTTAAATATAAATAATTAAATGGTGTTGTTGATTGATGGAGAGAGAGAGAGGAGTGGTGGTTTACGTTAGCGTGAGTGCACGTGTGCACACCCATTTTCTGGATGACTTTAGTTTCGTGCGCAGCACCATCCCACTCACCCCTGTGGGCCCAACTCATCGATGTGGGGCCACTATAGCCCATGTGGGCCAATCTTCTTCTCCCTCTTTCCTCTTTTACCACCCCTTCAAATTACTTGCACGAATGCTCAATCTCTATACTTTATTTATTTATTTATCACTCATTTCTCGATGGGATAATATTATTAATTATTCTCCCTCAAATTCAGGCACAAAACATCATTATGGATCTAACTCAAATCTTTTCATTCTCTTTTTCTTCGTTAACCCTTTTTTATATCATCATTAACATACCCTTTTAGTCTTTCTTTAATTCTTTACTTCTTTAATTTTTTTTTTAAGTTAACATGGGTTGTATTAAAATAGTTTATATTTTGAAATGATGGAAGCAACATGATAAGAAATATTTTAGATGTGAATTTTGTGTTTAGGAAATGCATGAAGAAAGGTATTTTGTTATGTGAATTTGAGTTGTCTACGAGGTTGAAATTTGGGTGTGTTGTTGTTGAACTAACGTGGTTGGAAAATAGAAAGCATGAAACAACTCCACAATTTTGGAAACTGTAGTCTTTTCACTCCACTCTGGTGTTGCCACGAGTCATGATTCTTTCCTCGCTATTTTCCTTTCAATTTTCATCTTTATGTTTGACAAAACCAACACAAGAAAAATCAGATCTCCAACGTGCATATTTATGAATATTGAATATTAAACTCAAATGGATAACAGACAAAATTTAATTAATTTATTTTCATGCATGAAAGGAAAAAATTATTACTTATCCAAAACAAAAATACTCAATACTTTGTAAAGTAAATGAAATGAAATGAAATGATTCACCTAAAATGGTTAAAAAGGGGAACTATGAATGAGGCATGAGAAAGAGTGTGATGAATACTAGGTTTGTAACCAAAAGGCAAAGCTAAGACATGTGATTGCTTTTGTTTTGGCCTCCTCAAAAGTAATCCTAAGCTTTCTAATTATTACCCTATGTCTACATGCACCTCACTTCATTTTCGATTTTCTTTTTTCAAAATAAACACATTAAAAAAATTACCCAAAAAATCATATTCAATAAAAATGAAAATAAATCTTTATTTTAAGAATGAAAATAGTCAAAATTATACCTTTTTTTTTCATTTGTCTGTATTTTAAGAATAAAATAGTTAAAGGAAATCAAAGTATTTTACTTTCCCCTTTCATCCTATTCCGGGTAAATTATTGGTTCCTATAATTGGATTGTAAGACTATACACTATAGGAAGAAAATTGTGAAGGGCTAGGTTCCCTAGGTTGTGATGTTTTGATGCCATGAAACATGGTGATTGGCATTTTGCAAGTATACATGATCATAGTCTAAATGTGATTAATTAATTAATTAATTAAATTTTAATTGCAAAGAGAAATTGTTGAAGCGAATTTGGTCCAAATATCGTGAAGAGTGATTTTGGTAGTTGTTGGTATGATATGAGGAAGAAAGGTTGAAAAGAGTGGGGTAGGAATAATAATAAAAGTCATAGATAGATTCTTTTCCCTTTTGCTTGTGTCCTAGGGTAACTGAAATAACAATTAAACTGAAGACTTTTTGAGGCTATAATTAATCTATGTTTAGATAGCAATCTTGTTAGATAAATGGGGACACCTTTTTCATCATTGGACAGATAGTAGTAAGCATCACAAGTGATAATATCAATTTTATCATTGTGCTACTTAATTTTCTTTATCACCCCACCTTTTTATTTGACTTATGCAAATGCAAACAAACAATTAAAAATACCATTTTTCATACAATACATTTTCGTAGCTACTTATTCTGGCATCCACCACTTTAATAAACAATTAAGAGGCCGAAAATATAGTCTCAAAGTTTTAATTGTGTTTAATTAATCTAGTTCTTCTTCTGTATAGTATTAATGCAGAACAACATTCTTGAAAGTGTTTCACAAAATAAATTTCTTCAAAGAATTGTTTGAATTAGGCTCATTAACCTTTTTTTAGTAGTGTGTAAACTAGTTAATTTATAGGATTGAGTAAAAGGATGGCAATTTACATAACGTATTGTGTTAATTATTGAAATTTGGTGCTAACGATAAATTTATTATTCTTCAATTAACCATATTGATATTTAATTATCCTAGTCTACGTATTTATTAAGGGTAGAATATTTAGAATATTGAAAATGTTTTTAGAAATTCCAATTTTAATACGGTCAAATTTTAGAAGTAATACAAACTCGTGTAACTCAAACATATATGTAAAAGAATTATATAAAATAATTAATTGTATAAATAGTAATATAAACACAATTCGTAACATAGGAGAATACTAAATTCTCTAATATGACCAAAATAACTCTAATAAATACTATATAAGTGTCACTATCATCTCACAGTTTTAACAATTTCAATCTCATCATTTTCTCCATATCTATTCAAAATTTGTCTCTCAAGCTATATTTAGCATAACATTTCTATCTTTATTTAGTAGCTGACAATTTTGTTCAACCTTAAATGGTTTATATACAAGGTTTATAGAAAGATAGTAAATAATATTTTTTAAAACATTAGATTCTAACTCTATACTTTCTTTATCTTTAAACTATATTAATTTTTACTAAATAAAGTAAAATTTTAATATATATATATATATATATATATATATATATATATATATTTTTTTTACTCACAAGGTAAATTTTTATTAATATTTTAAGATAAGATAGAAATATTACTTAAGATATTGATAATGATATATAATAATTAGTTTTATGATAATTTAACATTACAATTATTATAATTTTACCCCAAAAGTATCTTTTTGGGGTAACTATGATATTCATTCAAAGTATCTATCCGTTCATACAATACTTTTTATTTTATTTTAAATTGGACTGTAAAAAAAAATCGTAAGAACTAGAATTATAAGTACTTCGAAGATATATATTTAGCAATAAATTCAAATTATACAAAAGTTGACATTAACATACTATTTCTATTATGTTATTTTATCAGTCACTTAATAATTTTACTAATATAATGAACTAGATCCACAAATTTCAATTATTAGCTATGAAGTTTGAGTTCTCATCAAACTTGATAGTTTAGTCAAATGTTGTGTTATGGAGTGAGAGTAACAACTCCAAAAATGACAATTTCTGTAAATGTATGCCATTAATCGCGACCAATGTCATAATTTGCTCTCAGCTACCAGTCTTATTTATGGAGAGGAGACACTTAGATGGAGATGTAGATGCTAAAAAAACTAACTGTTTTGACTTTCTCACTACAGCTAAATAATACACTTGTGTACACAAACCAAGCATCTATGTTTTATAAATGTTTCTGGTACACACTACGTACTCAATTAGGTCTGAAATATAGGATCAGGTAGATGAGAGTTGTTAAACGGGCATCAAACGTTGGTTAGGAGGAAGGTGCAAAAGGTGTTATTGCAGTCAAAAAGAATAATGCAAAATGCAGTGTTTCTTTTTAGACTTCCGTTTTTAAAATAGTTGAAAGAAACAAATAACACAATCAAAAGTAAAAAGACGGTATAATCATATCCATTCAATCGTTTTTAAATACCAAGATCAATTAGTTCACCTTTTATTATGGCGTAAAGCACTAACATCCTATGGAAATCGATATCAGAGGTCATCAGTGTAGGTGCATGCAAAAAGAGAGGCACCCGTTGTTGCGCCAAAGCTTGCACAGGATAGAGATCGTTGTAGCAATTGGTTTCCCCACAAATATATCATAACCGTCTAAAAGACAGCTTGGCAGTTTTCTTCGTGTCAGTGACAATCAAACAGCTAAGCTTTTCGATGCTATCTCAAACACATTCTCCGATAGTCCATTACTAGACACGATCTTCTCCAATTGTGCCTGAAAAACATCAGATTTTTTCAGCAAAGCTAATACCCAACAGCGACAATTCAATTAAAAAAGAGAAAATGAGAGCTAATGTGAAAAAATAATAAAAGCTTATCACATTACCTTTGCAAGATTTTGTCTGCTTTCGTCATAACGCTTCCATCTTGAGAAGGCCGACACCATTCTTGAGGCAACCTGCATTCCTCCAAACCAATAAATTGTCAAATACAACATAAGGATCATCTAGCAATAATAATACACACAAACGAACTAATATGTAACTAAAAAAGAAGGCCAATGTGAAATGACCTGAGGATTTAGCTTGTCTAGTTGCAGCACAAGTTCTCCCAAAAATTCGTAGCCTGATCCATCCTTCGCGTGAAAGTTCACCGGAGACCCACAGAAACCTCCAATGAGAGAGTACACTTTGTTGGGATTGCGCAGGTCAAATGCTGGGTGGTTTAACAGTTTCCGCACATTCTCAACATTACCAGGAATATCAGACGTTGATTGCAGAGCAAACCATTTGTTCACCACCTGGAAAGGCAAGCAACGTATAAAATAGTAATACAGAAACCCCATTGTAGGATACCATCAAGCAGTAGGTAGGAAGAACTTCTAAAATAAAACTGAACATATGAACACATATAGGTGCACAAACTTGAGAGATTGAATAGTAGTCAGCTAGGCGAAAACAGAGAAGACTTAAAAAATTAGTGTAGGCGTCACAAGGAAGCAAGCACTGTGCCTTTCACAAATAATAGTTGGTATGACAATCGTTAGCATCTTAAGTTTAATCCAGCCTCACCACCAAATAGGACGCTAATGTGTATAACACACGAGATAGAAACGAATGGAGAAAACAAGCACAACAAGAAACTTAATTCCAAAACTAGTCATTAACGATCGAGATATTTACCAGGAAATCATGCTTCCACTTTCCATAAAAATCAGCTAGAACATCATCACGGGTTTTACCAGGTTTTTGGGCTATGGCAGCCAAAGCCGCAAATTGTTCAGTCATGTTTGTGGCAGATTTGTACTCGTGCAGTGCAAGCTCGGTGAATTCTTGTTCCCCGAGGCATCCAAGATAAGCTACAAAAAAGAAAATGATCTTGCTGGAATCATCCATGTAAATGTATACTAGTATGTAGCAAGAGATACGTGTATATATATATATATATATATACCAAGAGCAATATTCTTCAGAGCACGCCTGGCCAAGTTTGGGTGATTGAAGACATATGTTTCTGTGCTCCTATTATTTACTACCTGCAAAGGTAATTGAAGATATTCAAAGAATGAAGAGAAGATATTTTTAAAATTCTAGACTGCTTCAGAGGGCAGGTCATACTGTGTTAAAGAACTCTAATCTCAGTTCACTTGCAAGCTGATTCCTGATGAAAGTCCGAACAGCATGAACAGCATCTGGATCTGCAACCTTCATCATGTCCATTATTTCTCCTTCCCCAGGCAGAGTTATTGCCTTTGCCACAAATTCCTAGATGATAAAAGAGCATAAAGTTCAATTAGTGAAATAATATGATAAAAACTAATCAACAAAAGAATATTACAGAGAAAACATTGTGCTAAGCATACTTTGTCCAGACTTAAGTCACATAGAATACTTTTGAACCCGTTAACAAAGTTGGGATTCAAAACCAATGGTTTGTTATGTTGAAAATCATCCACCAAGTTGAGCATCAACTTTCGTGCCAAAATTTGTCCGGCCTCCCAACTGAATCATTTGAATCAGCTATTCAACAAATTCCAATTGAGCTATCAAATAAAAAAGAATAAAATGCAACTTCAGAGGAGACAAACCGGTTGAATTCATCAGAATCATTAGCTAGCAGGAAAAACAGGTCGCTCTCAGTGAGATCAGATTCCAGACGAACAGGAGCACTGTATCCCCGTAACAAAGAAGGAACAGGCCTCTCAAATATATCAGTGAATACAAATTCTTCCTCTTTCTACTCCAGATACAAATAAAATTATCAGTTAGTCACGAATATCAAAAAGCTTACCCATGCTCTGCATCTTATTCCATTTCAACAAAAACCTACGGCTACTGGGACATAAGTTATGCAATATTGGGTACATAGGTAAATAATTACAATTTCTGTGCCATTTTTATTCAACACAGTTATTTAACATGAACGTACTATGTAATGAAACAAGTGAAACTTTTACTTTGTAGTATATCTGATGTCAGAATAACTATATGTTCATAATTTAACTACATAAGGTAATGGATCCAGAAAACTTCAGTGGGGAAAACGCAGGAAAAAAACATTTGTAAATTTTAAAGAATGGATGAATGATGAGAATGCTACAATTTGGCATGAGGAGGAGATAACTGGCTAAATGAATTTGTTCATTAAAAGAGGAAAAAGGTCAGTGTTTGGAGTCATTGACTGATCATAAGCCTATTTGGGGTGGCAAAAAAAGAAACTGATAATATAGATACAGAAAATTTTGAAAAATGTGTTGAGTCCATCAATGACCATAAAGTAGAAAATATTTCTGGTGACGGAGACCAAGCGACAACTTCCATCCCCGTACATTCCCATCCTAAAACAGTTCGCAATGGGTAGGATTTCCGGGGGAATTCCAGTGAAAATAGCTTTAATATTTCAGTTCTGGACGGAATAGTCCTACATATTCTGAAAGGTGTAAAATTAAGAATAATGCAAATCATTAGAATTTCCTCAACCTTAAAGAAGTTCAAGATTGCAGTAGTGACTAATGAAGTCACTGTCAAACAGTAGTTATTTCCCTTGAAGAGAAGAAAGGGAAGAAGGGTGGAAATTGCAACTGTATATTATCCACCTGCTACAGAGTACATGTTAAAAACCTGCCTGACAACCTTAAAACCACAGTTTGGCCAGTGTTATTGGGAACCAGCCAGGTAACCAATCCATGACCTCAGAAAAATACGGACGATTTTTGAGAACCAACCAACCAGTTCTGAGAACAAGTTTGAACGAACAAGTTTGTGGTAATTTTTAATTTGATATGATATGTTTTAAACATAAAGAAAATCGCATGTAATTTTCTTTCAATTTTTAATTTATGTTTTAAAGATAAAGAAATCACATATTTAATGAATATTACAACTAGGTATAAATTATTTTATCAATTTTATAAAACATAATTTACTTTTACTCATTTATATTATTAATCTGTCATTTTATTTTGTATTCTACATGTAAACTTGGTTATTATAACAGGGCATTGATGTATTTTATTAAAATTCAAACTCAACTATTATGATATATTTCATTTGGAGTTTTATATATACTTTGAATCTTGAGACTATATATAATGATGTTTTATTTAGTTTTTGTTGTTACAAACTTATAATATTGTACTTATTTAATATTATTTCATGAACTATTTAATTAATACTGGTTCGACCACTGTTAAATCATTAATCCTTCGACTGTGTCTAAACTAATTTCGTGCAGGTCTGGTTTTAAAAAATGACTTACAAAGTTCAAATAAACATGAGACAGAAGTTATAAATAACCTTGGTGACTCTAAGGACTGTAGTGTAGACTGGTTGATTACTGTTTGAAACAGATTGCAGAGTCCCATTATGATAAAGACTTGAAAGAAGTATGTCCTTGCCCTTGGAATCAAGCAAACCCACTGCAACAGGAATGAACGTGGGTTCCTTAACTGATTGTCCGGGAGTTGGCGGTATCTCTTGACTGCAAAAATGTCCTCATCAAACATACTAAAGACAACCACAAATAAAATCCAAGGCTAATATACCTTTAAATCACCCAATCAAAAAGGAAAAACCAAAAGTTGATGTTTTGTTTGTGTACCTAATCTTCAAAGAAAAAGTATGTGCTTCTGAATTATAAGAAGTGTTTATTTTCACAACAGGGGTCCCAGCTTGAGAATACCTGAACATTAGCTCGTAAGTTAATACAAATTAGTATAAGATAGCAGTGAGAAAAAAATGAAGCCATAAATACACACCATGACAAGAAATTTGCAAAATCAGCATCATTTGCATCCCGCATGGCAGAGAAAAAATCTTCACATGTTACAGCTTGACCATCATGTCTCTTGAAATAAAGATCCATGCCCTGAAATATGCGGAGTTTGTAAGAGTTGAACTTTAAATTAAGACATTGCAGGTAACACGGTTGTTATAGGCATTAGATAAACATTCTTACTTTTCGGAACCCTTGACTTCCTAATAAGGTTTTGTACATTCTGACAACTTCAGCCCCCTGTTACATAGGATCATAAGAACAAAATGCCACAGAGAAGGATGTAGAGGGACTAAAAACAGTAGTGATTATGGTCAAACCTTTTCATAGACCTGCAGAAAAGAACGACATCATTATAAACAATTCAATAGCTTAATGAGAAAAAAATAGAGACAAAAACGTCACAACCAAAGAATCTGAAACATACCGTAACTATATATTGACATAGACAATAGGGCCACATCAGAAATTAATCCACATGTGTGGGCAAAATGATAGATAAATCAGTAGAGCACAGCAAATTATTACATAATATAGTAAAATTTTCAAATACGAAATTGACTCAATTATTTAAGTTCTGTTAATATGGCATGCCTGTGTAGAAGTTGTCCATCTGTCAACATAGAAAAAAAAAAATATGAACACAAACTTAGAAGCACATATATTAAGGGGAATGACGGTAAAATATATTTTTGGAGAAAAAGGATGAGGGGAAATGATTTTCATATTCTAACCTTGATATAAGAATGTGGTCGCACTGGATGGGCCATGGGGCCGGCATCCTGAAAAGGAGTTAAAAATATCAGAATACTACCTGACATCATGGTATTTAACATTAAAAGAATTGTAAATAAGATAAATTTAAATTATATAGATACAATGACAGGAACAGTCAGAAAAATGTCACTGTAGAACTCACAAAAATAATCAGAACACAGAAGGAAAAAGAAAGTAACCTGTGGAAACTGGTAATTTCTAAGATTAGAAACATCAGCAATACGCTTCACAGTTCGACTTCCCATATCAGATGAAAATTCCTGCCAATAATCAATACATTACATTGAAAAAAAAAAAAAAAAAAAACTCAACGGAAGGAAAACATTGCATTGTCTAAATTGAAGCATAGGAAACTGGGATACGGGTGCTTGCCTGATCGCGAAAAACTGTGAGACCTTCTTTCAGGCTAAGCTGGAACCAGTCTCGACAAGTCACTCTGATATTATTAAATAAAATGTTTAATTCAAGTGTTAACACACCCATGGCAATGAAAAGAAATAAACATATAATAGACAAATGTGCTGCAAAAACCCAGGTTTACAATATCTCAAATAGGTCAAAATTGAAATAGAACTTAGTAGGAAAAAGTTTTAGGACATTCTATGAATGGGAATAAAAAAGCCTAAAAAATAACAAGTTTGAAAGGATAACAAGATCTATGGTGTGGATAACGTCACCTGTTGCCAGTCCAGTTGTGGAAATACTGCAAAATAGACAACAAATAAGATCTAGTCACCATTAAGAAATATGCTATGGTCACAATTATAAAATAAGCTCTGCACACAATTAATAAAATTAGTTTTGGAAAACTAACTCCTCAGAAATTATAGTATCTAATAGTTTTAGAAATAAGCTCTACTGACAATTAAGAGATAAGCTCTGGATACAATTAGGAAAATTAGATTTAGAAAAGTAGCTCTTATAAAGTTATAATGTCGAATAGTTACAAACCTCATGTCCAATAACCCCCAATATTGCAGCATAATCTGCATCAGTAGCAGTCTCTGGAGAGGCCAATACAAGCTTTGAATTGAAAATCTGAAAATAAGAAAAAAAGTTTATGTAAATGTCAGAAGAGAACACAGATGACCAACAAAGACAAGCTGACAAGACGGGGTCTAACATTCAAGCTCTTGTTCTCCATCGCTCCCCTGTCAAACACAAAACAGGTATACCATATTACTTTTCTGCACTCTAACATTTCGTACTATCCCATCTCATCTCGTAATATATATAAAAGGCACAACGTAGGGAGGGCCACATCATTAAAATCTAAAAAAATTGGTAGATGGAAATTACATGTTAAAATCTGGGACAGCAACAACATTGAAGAGATCCAGGTCATATTCAAGTCCAAAAACCTGTTCAGAAAGCATATGACAAGACATCAATGTATATTGCGACCCGAAGTAAACCATCTGATCTAATAATTTAAAATTAAACAAAGACATACATCTTCATCCCACTTCATAGCTGCTTTCAGAGAATACATAGCATGTGCAGTCTTAGGTACATCTTCTGCAGGTGTCCATATCCTAAGGGATACATTCCGCCCTGAACGGGTAATAAATGCGTCATCTCTGCTCTGTAATTGTCCGGCAACCAAGGCAAACAGGTAACAAGGTTTCTTGAAGGGGTCTTCCCAAATGGCGTAATGCCTCCCGTCCTACAGTGTAGCATAAATATTGTCCATAAACAGTACACTAACCATGTAGATAGCCTCCACAGCTATGCATTACAAGATAACATTACCTCTAGGTCACCTTGCTCAGCCAGGTTTCCATTAGACAATAACACTGGATACAGTGATTTATCAGCCTCAATTCGAACTGTATATTTTGCCATTATGTCAGGTCGATCCTGTTGGAAGGTAGGATCCATTAGTTCCATGTGAAAAATTTAATCTTATAATTTAAATATACGAACAGTTTATCATATTGATTGCCTTAAGATGACAACCTGATAAAATGTAATTTTACGGAAACCTTCAGCCTCACATTGAGTACAGAAATTCCCAGATGATTTGTAAAGTCCCTACAGCAAATCAAATCCACAGTGAACACAGCTTCCTTCCCTCAAGCACTAAATTGTGGTGATTAAAGAGGAAAAATAGCAATGCAATGAAGAAACAAACTATATAACGAGTAGAATGTTCATTAACCTCTAATGATGTATTTTTCTGTGGATGAATCTCTGTGACAATTTCGAGATCATATTTACCACTAGGAGGTGATGGGATTGTGAGATGACGTACATCCAAATGATAATCTTCCTCCTATAGATGAATGTAACAGAATTAATATCAAATAGAGTTACACAAGTAATACAACAATCTAAACCTAACCCACCATCACTACCAATATAAAGTGTTTCGGAAAGTAAAAAACAACTATGGTTTTAACTAGGAAGCACAAATATAAAGTCTTTCTGAAAATGAAAAACAACTAAGGTTTTAACTATGAAGCATAAATGTGACGTTCATTACACATAAAATTAAAATCAGTTGTAATAATATGAATTTCATTGTCTGAAAAACTTGCAAGATGGCAATGAAACTCAGCTGGTGATTAAGTTCATAAAGTAGCCAAGTTGAAAAAAAAAAATACATATATACATACACACACACAATAGATATATATACCTTCAAAGCCTTTCCATTCAGCTTAACTGAAACTAAACGTAAATCTTGTCCATCTAAAACCAGAGGTGGAGAAGAACCTGGTGCACAAAATAGAGCAATTAGAAGTGATTTAAATAAATATGAAAACTGGTAAATTACTTGGACAGTATAACTCAGTAGATTCAACAAGATACAAGTTCATCACAAGGAAACATAATTATCTACCTTCAATGCGAGGATACACAGAAATTTTAGAACTAACTATTGTCTTCTCCTCTTCCAGGTAAAATTTTAGATCCACCTGTAATAGTTACATACAACACATGAACAAAAGAATAAATAAATTTTTAAAAGTAGCAACAACATGAATGAAAACTCCTGTAAACTTACAGTGTCAAAGTAGTAATCGGGCATCTTATAATCCTTTAAGAATATTTCCTTTGGTGTCTCCATTTTAGATTCTTCAACTTGCTTTGGTAAATCCTCGGTGGCAACAGCACAAATTAGCCTCTTGCTTACTTGCTTGACCCTCTGAAACAGAATACAGGAACAAACAAGATCAGGTAACCAAATAAGCAGATAGTACATAAACGTTGAGTCTGAAAGAATCCACAGACATAAGGTAAAACGAAACATCTTTAAAAATGCAACTAAATAAACAACAAAGAAAGAAGTTCAACACAAATTAAACTTACTGGTAGTGGAGTATATAATGGGGAATACTTCTTTTGGAAATTAACCTGTAAAATCCACGTCAACAGTATTACATTCACATGACAACATTAAATGATAGCATTATATTTTTTAAAAGATCCTTTTCTTGGTGTATGGAGCTGCAAAAAGAACGAATGAAACCTCCGAAGCAACGGAATGCTTGTATCGGATGTTCCTTTTTGCTGTATTCTGAAAATAACCAACACCGCAATTAAGCTGAAGCTGCAAAGAAGGTGGTAACAATCATCATAATCCACAGAGGAGTAAGCAATATTGCAACATTCAACATGTTATTCTCAATTGAAAATTAAAAAGAAAAAAAAAACACAGACAATAAATCTTAATACAGGGGGAATGTATCAAGTAAGAAAGTCATTAACAAGAATAGTAAGAGAAAAATCGGATCAAACAACCTTCATGGATAGTCAAAATTAAAAGTATTTTAAAGAAAAAAGAAAATTTAGAAATTTCACATCTGTTTATCCCATTTGTAATAAGATCTAATTATTTATATTCACTTTTGATAGTTCATGTACACAAGAAGCCAAAACTCGAGTTCAGAAACTTCTCAACATCAAATTCGACTTTCAAAAATGCAGTTTGAAAAAAACATCATGCCATTCAGGGATTGGAGTAATGCAAAAAGTGAACAAGTGTAGGAAATAAAGAAAGCACACACGAAAAAAAAAAAAAAAAAAAAACATGTTTGCGTAACAACTGCCATACGTATAACAAAGAGTATTCTATATTGATTTTAAAAAAAGAGAAAAAAACAATACGACAGGAGAAATAACACAAGCTCCTACGACCAAAAATCCATTTCTCTGAAAGATTTTCGTTATTCCAGAAACAAGAATTGCACGCGGTGGCGTGGTGGTGACGGATACGTAGAATCAGAACAAAAACAAAGTGAAAATGTGTATGTATGGATAATCACAGGAGCAGGGGAGATCAAACCCAGTAGAGTGTTCCTCGAAAGAGACAATCTCTTCGATGGCAGAACCAACCGTGCCATTTATCGCGAACCCCTAACTGAGAGCTATGGATTTCCACAAAAACAAAACCACAAAGACAACCCTTTTAAACCCTAGATCACCGTGATTTTTCGTTCTTATAAGCGGATGGGGATAAGAAGGGGTAATTTTGAATTATGGACATCAAAATTCAAAAACAAAATAACAAAACCACGAAAAGGGATTGGATAAACCTGATAAGGAATATCTTGTGTAAATAAAATAAATAAATAAATAGATAAATCTTGCTCAATTGCAGAAACGAGGATGTTTGAGCTTCCCTCACCGGTTTCTGCGATGAAAGTGCAATGAACAGGAAGAAACAAGATCGAAAGAACACGAATAAATAAAGAACGGAAGATATTCAAATAATTATTTATTACTTTTATTCGAATTTAATTAATTAATGGAAAACTTATTCGTATCAAATGTGTAATTATAATTTATACTGGATGGATAAGCATTAGGGAGAAGTAAAGTATTGATTTATTTACTTTATAGTGTTAATCGGTCTTGCTTCCCTTTCATTGGTTCCTTTCTTTTATTAGTAAAATAAGTCTTAGTTTTTGTTTTTCTCTTAAATTAAATGGATATGAAAATAATTAAGGAGCAGCAAAGTATTGATTTCCTTAATAATGTTAATTCATAGTATGCTGTTGTATTATTATTTTTTTTACATTTGTATTGATATTGTATTGTATGTATTAGTTTTATGAACTTGTGAGGCTGTTGTTATTTTAATTATAATAATAATATTGTTAGTATGCAGTTGTTATTCGGAGTTTATCTCAAAATCTTTTGTAATTTTAAATTTAGTCATTTGTAAATGATGTAAATTGACTTCGTATTATTTTTTTCGCAATGTTAAACTGATTCATAAATGCAAAATTCCACATAAGATGGGTTAAATTCCGAAAACACTTGTCTTATATGACTTGCTTACTTAATTTGTCAATGCAGTACCAAGAAATACAATAATAACTTTAGGAACCGATTTCAATGAAAGCATTTTCTTTTAATTTTGACTTACTTTCAATATTTTTAAAAAATATTAATAATTGAATTATGTCAAATGTAAATTATAAATTTAGGTTATAATTGTACACTTAAAGTTTTTTATTAAAAAAATTTATTTTATTTTATCTAACTAAAAGTAATATTTTATTTTATTTATCTAAAAATAATAATATTTTTATTTGATTTATAGTTCGGTCTCCTACTTTTCTTACAATAACTTTTTCCTTGTGTTTGTTTGTTTGTATATTAATAAAATTATCTTTAAATTATTAAATGTAATAAATAATATTCGTGCATGATTGATGTTTACATGTTAAGTAGTCATTCGTGGCTATTTGGTCTTCATGAATGTTTAATTGTGTTTTTAAGTGTACAACAAAATTGTGAATTATCAACTGAGTCTCTAATATTTATATTTATTGAGTACTCAATTATATAAATTCTTTCGTCAAATATACTTTTTAACTATTTTTTTAATGTAACAATTAAGTTGTTAAATTGTTGATATGATTATTATTTTGTCATGTTTGTTGAGTTGTCTCATATATAATTTTATTTATTTTTTAAAATTTACAATTTTATAATGTTATCATTATATTATCGTTATATTGTTTTATCCTTATATCGTTATATTATCATATCATCATAACATTATGTCATCAAATTGTAATATCGCGATATTATCATATTGTCATATTGTTAGAAAATGATTACTCAAATAATACTAATAATAATAAAAATATAAAATGATATAATAATAATTATTAAAGCAATAATAATACTGAGACATATATATAAATCAAAGAATATTAATCAGAGACTTTATAATTATTATAACAATAATAGATAAAAAGTAAATGAGGTAAGGAGTAGAAATAGCCTGGGTTGAGGCACGCATAACGCTATCCTTAGAGATAAAATGTCCCTACTGCACAGGGCTAAACAAATATGTCAATACACAATCATATGTGTTTCTTATCATATGCGTTTCTCTCCCAAGATACAACAACCCGTCAGATCAATCGATGTTCATTATAGGTTCTAATCAGTAGGTGCACGTTACGGCCTTGTGCATGTATCTTGTTTCATGAGTGTCACTTAGAGACTTGCCCATGTCTCACAATGGCGGCCCCACCATCACACTCACTAGGTAAACCCTCAAATGGTGGTTTGTGACTCACACCCCTACAATAATTGTCATTAGATTTATTAATAGGTATTTTATAAAATAATTCACATACCTCAACTATTAGGTTTATTAAGAGGTATTTTATAAAATAAGCATAATAATGCACATACTTCAACCTTATTATTGTCACAATTTATAGTACACCTCGCCATAGGAATGAGACATAAAATTTAATCAAATTATTTGGTGTACTTTAGTCAACGACAACTTTGTTGTTACCCATTGAACTCCATTTCATGGGATCGCCATTCATGTGGAGATGGGTGTCCATTGTTGCAACTAATTTATGGGCTATAGTCTCATTCCCCTCGACGACTCAAATACTTGTTGTTGATGCATCAACCCTTTGATAAGCAGATCTGCAACATTTCTTTCTAACTTGACAAAGTCAATAGAGATAATATCATGAGTAATTAAGTTTCTAATATATTTGTCTCTCATTCTTATATGTCAATTTTTCAATTTCATTGACATTTTTACTAAAAACTTTAAATATAATATTTTGATTGTCAGGATGCATTGGAAAAAAAATAATTTATGCTTGCACAGTAGATCATGACATAACAACAACTTTTTAACATATTTTCATGACAGGACACCTTCATCCAAGGTTAAAACATAACCATAACCAATAGGTGATATTGTGCCACCATAATCAATATCCAATTCACATTAATATATATCATTCAATAATCTCAAGAAATTGGACATATTGCCATAATATAAGAAACGCAAATAATATTACACTAGATGGCAAATCAATGAAGTATATATTCATTCACTTTATAATATATATATAACCAAGATTTTTTTTTTCTCATTAAAAGGTATATTAACCTTTACAAGACACCCCCACACTTTTAAATATTTTAAATGTGGTTCTCCTTTCTTTCATAACTCATAAAAAGTTTTATCACAATCTTTTGTGTTCAAAAAATGGCATGCAAGATATAAAATTTGACTAATATAATGTTAGGCAAGCTAGAACTCGTAGAATAACATTTACTATATCAAACAAAAACATTTTTTTTCCGCTGCACCATTACATTAACACCATATGAAAATGTTATTTAATGAATAATACCATGAATTTCACATAAAAACACTCATTTATAAAGATATGTATCATCACTTCTCTATTTAATTAATTTTGTACATCAAAATTTCATAATTTGAATGGTCTCTAACCAAAATTTCTCAACTTCTCAACAATTGTAATAGTAGCATGACATAAATCACAACTTAACATATGTAATAATCAAAGAGAACTTATAAATATTTTATTACAAGACAAAGGTACTTACGCAAACAGATCATCACAAATATATCATTTATCAACCAAAACACATGTCTTGAATTAATAATTTTATTGTACTCAAGAAACACTTCATAACTATGTTGAGCAGCAATGACGTTCCTAAATTCAGAAACATGAAAATTCATCATATGGAGATTTCTTCTTTTATCAGCATTTACATGATCTTAAACGTGATATCAATTAAAATAATTAATTTTAATTTCATGTTATAAACAATAATTTTTAAAATCAATAATATGATAATTTATTATCAGTCATTTTTTTTTTCATTTAAATATCAAGCTAATTTTATTTTCCTTTGCAAATGCAAAGTTTAGTTTAATTGTTTTCCATAACACAATAGTTGTTTTAGTGAGACAAATTATTTTATAATTAT
>Ga0214545_1000468_pt1 | contig 63870 bp, 41 predicted proteins | sample CNSS4metaG_FD_160064 | JGI IMG/M metagenome (GOLD analysis project Ga0214545, IMG submission 160064) | Root nodule microbial communities from cowpea collected in UCLA plant growth center, Los Angeles, California, USA - CNSS4 | ecosystem: Host-associated > Plants > Roots > Nodule | place: USA... | reverse complement strand
CCCCCCTCTCCCCCCCCCCCCCCCCCCCCCCCCCCCTTTTCAACTTTTCGCCTTTGATTGCAAGCGCGGGTTCCTATTCTTAACTCCAGAACATGAGCATAAAGAGTTGGATCGAGACTACAACGAGCCCAGCTTCTCTGACAAACGACTAGCTTTAGCTTTCTCTGTGTACCCTTTTTTGTGCGACGTGTGACAAGGGTTCAGTTTCTTTGACAAGCGACGTAGCCAGCTTTGCGAACCCCTTTTTGTGACTGCGAACAAAGTTCCAAAAAAGCGAATTGCGAGAGTCGCCCTTTTCTTTGCGAACAGCCGATTCTGGACATTGCAAGGGGTTTGGGTTTGCAATAGGTGGATTTCTGAAGCATCAAGGTTAGTGATCGAAGCCCATTGGTTGAGTAATTTTTATTCAGAAAAGATTTTCAAAGATTTATAGTGAATAATCAAATGTATTATAGGTCAGGCCATTCTTTAAAGCTAAATAATGATGGTTAAGGCAAACCCCTGAAATGCTTTTATCAAAAACGAATTAGCAATGATATGTTTATGTGAAAATTTATTGATGCATTTGATGGAAATCATTCTGATAAATTATGCAGATTCAATTATTGTAGTTGATGTTGATAATTTACTATTCATTGTGCATTTTTTTCTCCTTCTTAGGTTGAAGATATGTTGTTGGAAGCAACAAATTACTTGAAATTGCTTCAAAAGAATTCACCTGACTCGTTGGAGATACATTCTCTTTTTTGAGTTATATATGAGAAAATAAAATATTTTACTTTCCTTCTAGGTAAAAATATGTAGAATGAGAGCCAAAATTTTTTTATATTTTTGAGCCCATGGTTGGGGTGGGTTACAAAATCATATTTAAAGCTATTAATTGTCAGCTTTGTAATTTATTAGGATTAACAATTCAGTGTCTTCTTAGACACTTCAAGTTTAGGGGCCTCTATGTTGTATCTATGTGTTATTTTTCATTTCTTAACATTATAAAACTTGCTAGCTTTTGCAGTTTCCCATTTTTTAATATGATGTCAATTAAATGTTTTCTTCTCAATCTATTGACTTGTAGGTTCTTAAGCAATTATTGAGGTTGGATGCTTAACACCTTGATTCTCATCGTTGTTTGGTATGCTTTATTTCTATGAAGATCAAACCAACAAATCAAAGAATTTGTAAACAAGAGGAGATCTTTACAATATTTCTCTTGTGGACTATGGCTTGGATCTCACTCTTACTAGGATCATTAGGTTCAATTGTATAGTTTAGAATGTAATGACAGTGAATAGACTAGTTATAAACATCTTGGGCTTGTATTATGATATTATGTGTATCTTGAACTTTGATGGATTATGCATGACTATTGTAATTTTCTCTTTTAATTAGCTAAGTATCAATGTCACTTAATTTTAGTGTTTGCAATTTCAATTCTGAATGAATTAAATAATATATTGGACTATAATGATTTGGCTGAAGTAGGTTCTCAGATGTGTAACAAAATAGATTTTGCAATTCTAAAATCAATATTACTTGTGTGGGTTAAGCCGATGCAAAATCGACGCTATCATGCATGGGCTTGGCCCACACATCCTTTACTAATTATGGTATTTTCCCCTTCACGTCGGTTTAGACGATAACAAAGAAGCTACTATTCGTCGTCCTTTAGCGAAGGCAAATAGCCTTTGCATTGGTGGTTTTGACGTCCCACATCGTTTCGTTGCATGACCGATGCCATAGGCATATTAGTGTGGGCTTTCACCATGTCGCATCCCATTTTAGTCGACGCCATTTGCTAACATTCTTATAGTGGTAACCATGAAGACCATCTGATAGGCCAAATCTAGGGTAATCTAATACAATTACTCCAAATACAAAAGATTCTAACTTCCTTGCAACTCTTAAAAGCAAGATAAAATGACATATTATCTACTTCTTTTTTTTGCATAATCATATTAAACCACTCTCTCATTAATTATAAATATTTTCATGCCTTCAAAGTAAAATGTGCAAGGGTTTGCATATCCATGACAGTAACAAATGATTGCTTTCAAACGAGAACTTTGTGGAAGACAACTTTTAGAGAATATTTTTATTCCTCTAAAAATACTTTTACCATATGCATTTCGCCCTTTGTACAATACAAGGACCGTAGTCAATATAGATAACAAATATGCTTTCTTTCAGCCAATAACAAAAGATAAAGTCAAAGAAAGAAAAATGCCAAAACAATTATTGCAATGAGGATGAAGCTATTTAAACTACTGTAGTCGCCTATGGAATCTACTTTCTTCTATTCTACAATCACAACCTTCTCTTTTAATAATAAAAAAAGCAGTTGAGATACAATAACAATAACAAAAAACCAAGTCAAAGCTACAATAACACAAGCTTAAAAGAAGTAAAGAGCAATCCTAGTATTCCTTACCACACTTGACTGTGAAGGAACTTGTTTGGAGTGGTAACGCAACACTATCATCGGAGTACAGTCGTCGATCAGAGAAGTAATCACGTCGTCAGTCAGAGTCCTAAAGCAGAAGATATCAAGAAGGAGAAGAAATGAGCCTTCGAAGGAAGAGAAGAAATGAGCCTCCGTAAAGGAGAAGAAAGAAACTTTCATTTGAGGGAGAGACAAATAGGTTTTAAGGCTTCTATTTTTTAATGTAATTTCAATTAAATAATTTAATATTTAGAATTTGGTGGGTTGGTGAGCCAACCTGGCTCACCACGTGTTCAACCAGGGTGAGTCGGGCTCTTAGTGGGCCAGGTTAATTTTTTGCCCGTACAAAAAATTTCAATTTTTTTAACCCAATTCGGCTTGAACCTGTGGTGGGCTAAGTTGGATAACAGATTATAACTCATTTTGACAACTCTACTCACAACAACATAGTCACCTCAATTTATAATAATAAAAGCCATAAAACATGCTTAGCATTAATCGTAAAACATTCAAAAGATCCAAACAACAGAAATAGACAAAATAAGGCATTTGGTGCTCAGCATCATTCGCCTTGCAAAAACTGGCGCTCAGGGGCATCATGCCATCGCTCAGCACCACAACATTCATAAAAACTAGCGCTTAGCACTAGAGGCTGGTGCTCAATGCTCGAGAGCCAAATGCTCCCAGACCTACAACACACAATTGGTGCTTATCGGCACTCTACTGTCGCTCAACGCGGCACTAGATCACATCAGATGGATTTTTGTGATTCTAAGTGAACTTGAACAATCAATTACTTAAACCTTTCGCAATGAAATAGTTCAAAGTAGTTTTATACATGAAAACTCATACCAATTTGCTCAATTATCTAGATTTTAAATTCTCTTAGTCTCACCAACCCAAGCACTAACAAGAAAAAGAAACATGAACAAATTATTCAACCATACAAATCAAATCAACCATCTTTCCATTCCAAATAGGAAATAATAGAATAACATGCAAAACATCAAATTGAGAAACTCACACACACAGTTAAAGACTAGTTTCCCTTACCTGACTAAGCAGTTCAATATACCCAAATCACTCTAAGAACAACAAAACGCTTCTAACTCCACAGGATGTTGTATGTACATATAGAAACAACATAAGAACGATTAGGACATACAATTATGATCACTAATCAGAAGGGACTCATATAAAAGATTAAAACCTCACATGCAAGCGGAAAAAACCTCACATGCAACAGAAAACAAAAGAAGATCAAAGGGCCATAAGATGATGAAACTAATTTCCAATACACATCAAACACTCAAATCATGCAAGCTAGAATCATACCACTTCATACTTAGCACTTTTTTTATTTTTGTAGTGTAAATAGCTCTCAGTTTTGGGTAAAAAGAGCTTGATATTTTTTTCTATTTTGAGATTCTAGCTTAGAACAAGTTAATGAAAGGTGTCAAGATGTATTTGAACACTTAACTCCTTGTTTTATGTTAACCAATCAATTCAAAGTCATATATTCTCAAACTAGTCATGTTTATCATGCAATTTCAAATACTTCACAAGGGACAAAATAGCTTTTTATTTTGAGTTTTTTATACTGGTTAAAATCCACCCGGTATAATAAGTGACGTGATGGAAAAACAATAAATAAGTGAGCACTTTATACCGGTTTCAGTTATAACAGGCATAGAAAGTGAGTGTGGTGACACTTTTTGTAATAAAGAATAAAACTTTCTATATCAATTGTAGTTATAACATGTATAAAAAGTGGACGCGGTGAGATTTTTGTAGTAAATAAAAAATTTTCTATACTAGTTCTAGTTACAACCGATATAGAAAATAGTTTCTTTTTTTTTAAACACAAACACACACACACACACACACCTAGGGTTCTTAAATCCCTAACCCTCATTCTCTTCTTTCTTCCCCTATCTATTCCTCTCAAGAAACCCTACACTTTCCAAAATTTTAGCACACCGTGCATTCACATTTTCAACACCGTGAAACAAGTAAGAGAAACTAGGTTTGTTCTTTTGGGTTTGAGCCACTCGATTTGGCACCCAAAGACACCAAGCAATTTGCTTCAACATAGCTTGCAATTGCGCTTTCCCCGTCCAACACTCACAACCGCCTACGTCGCTAGTTACTGCCAGAACCATCGTCGATTGCATCAGATGTGTGGGCAACTTTATCATCACTAACGTCGCTATTCTCTATTCCTTGTTCTCTTTTTTTTTCATGCTTAGAACTATGTGTGTGTAAAGATGTTTCGATTTGTGTTCGTCTTATTGTGGTGAGCATAGGCAATGTTTATATAAAAAATGTCATACAGATTAAAGATGGTGGTGTTGTGACTAGGTTGAGATGGAGGTTTTGATGGGTTCATGGGGTTTTATGGTGTTGTGTTTTCTGGTGCATGTTGGAGAACATGAAAATTTAAGAAAATGTGGTGAAGGTGTAGTATACGTGAAGTGTTGAAAGATGCAATGGGTGGCTATGTGTCTGATGGATGGGTGGAGAGAAAAGATTTTGAACAGTATATGAAAATTGTTACAGTGAATTTTGAACAATTACGGGACAAAGATAAACGAAAACATAAATTTCACATGGGATACACGAAAAATATAAAGAAGGAGAAAAATGATGAACTTTTAACTTTCTATACCAATTGTAACCTTATCCAATATAAAAAATGTCTAATATAAAAAATGTTGACTTTCTATAATGCTTGTATCTATGACGGTTTTGTAATCAGTATAAAAAGCCTTTTCTACATTAGTGCTTGAGAAACAAGAAATGGAAAACTTCAATTTAGGATATGACATATGACTCAAATTCAAAAGCTAGGCACATTTAGAGACTCGCAAGATATAGGCAATGAAAAAATTGTCATGGTAACATCAACATAGCTCACGGTCGTACACAAAATAAAACATGGTCTCAACTTGGTAAAACAACAAAGATGTAGAGTGTAAGATTGTGATACTTTAACCTCAAAGTCAATTGGAAAAATGTGCCAACACCAATTTTTCTTCACTTGGTTGAGAGCTTCCCCAAACAAGAAACATAAGTTAATTGATTTTTAGGATAATAAAACACCATTATTGAAGATAACCTAGGCTTTAGATACCAAATGATAAAGACCCATTTTGCATTTTAGAGATTATGCTGTTTATGGTGATTAAGAAAACCTAATGAAGATTCCCATTGAACATTAAGATAACCAAGGTTTTCTAGATGTGAAGGTTCACTTCAATGAGATCTAGAAATGATGAGAGATTCAATTAACCAAAAATGATAACAAGATGAAGAGAGAAGTATGGAAACCAAAACATATAAGAAAGTAAGTAACGAAAATGAAGCCAAGTGTTAGACGAGTCAAAACAAGGCATTAGATGAGTCAACACAAGCACACAAAGGCATTAGATGAGTATCTATGTCAAACGAGCAAAAGACAAAGTTGTTAGTGGAGTCAAAGTCAACTCAACAAGCTCAATGTTGAATAGGCTTATTAGACTAGTGCTTCCATTAGAAGACTTCAAAGAAAGAGTGACTAGATGATTAAAAATATGACAAATATATAATCAAGTTCAGATGGTGCAAAAAGGAATTATCAAATCACAAGATGATACATATATCAATTTTGAATGGTCATGGAAATCCAAATGTTGAAATTGATGACAAGTTGGTAAGAGAAAATTGTGTCGAAAGTCTTAGCATTATTAGAATATATACTTATTGATGATTGACTAAAGATATAATCTAAAGAATATAAAAAATGATAGACCAAGATAAAGAAGGAAACATTATCTGATTGAAAAATGTGAATGTTGTCATAAGTTTATCAACAAATCACAAGAAAGAGAAATACTTTGCAGATCAAATATTACAAAAGAGTTTCTAGAAGATTGAAGTAGTTATATTGCACTATCACCCTCTTTAAAAATCGTCACATATTGCCACATAATATTTTGTTACAGGAAACCTAATCACGATATCTTTTCCAAATATTTACTGTATTTAACGAAAATTATTTTTAACTATAATTAAAATTATAAGTTTCAAAATAAAAAATATATAAATTATAAAAACATTAAATGTATAACCGTAAAATTATAAAATCAACAACTCAAAACAAAATTGATAATTTGATAATTTTGTATTTTCATAATTTCACAAATTTATAATTTTATAATTTTGTAATTTTATAGTTATATAATTATATAATTATATATTTTGTAATTTTGTAATTATGAAATTATATATCGAAAAAGCTCACATCGTTGCTCCTTAAGATTATTATTATTTTTTTCCTAAAATTTGTTTGGTACTTTTTCTTTGTTAATTTTTTTAATTAAATGTGTTAACCGTGTTTGTATTATAAGAAATGTAACCTTTTATGACAAAGAAATAGTGTTGAAGATAAATTTTGTCACTATTAATATTCTAGTTGTGACAAATTTTTTATTTGTTACAAGTATTGTTTATAACAGTGACAAAATGGAAAAAAATGTCACATTAAATTTATTATAAAATTAAAATACATCTTACTAATTTGTAAATTAATAATTATTATTTATTCAAATGCTAAAATCTTTGTCTCAATAATTTATATAATAAATTTGTTTTATAGTTAATAAGAAATTATATTTATGTATAAGAAATTAGATGTGAAATTGTTTTTAGTTATTATTTTATTTAGTGAAAATGAAACTAATAGTGACAAATAAAATTTTGTCACTATTTACATATTAATTATGACTAATTTTATATTTATCACAAATACTTTTCACAATAGTGATAAAATAAAAAAAATGTCACAATAATTATATTTAAAAAAAATAAAAACACATATGTTAAAAAAATATTACATTATAGAATTAGTTTTCGTGTAATAAGAATACAATTAATATAAAAATTATTAAATATGTATAAATTAATAATTATTTATTATTATTGACAAATTAATAATACTTTACAAATTTGATATTAGTGGAAAAAAAGTATTAAATTTATGTTATTTTAGTCAGTATTGTTTTTATTTTTTAATAATATAGTTAATAGTGATAAATTCACGAATTTTATTAAAATTGATGAGATATACATATCACAAATTCATTACTACAATCATTACTACAATTTTATATAATAAAAACTTTTTATTTGATAAAAATATAATTAATAAAAACCTTATTAAAAATAATTATTTAATTGAAATTATTATTAATCGTTAAAAACCTTTTATTTAATATTTGAACTCATAACCTTATAGCAATAAGGCTAAGTTAGACCATTATACCACTTCACAATTACTATATGCATTTTGATATTTTTTTCTTATTTAAATATAGTCTTGTACTTTTTATTAATATTAGTAAATAATATATTTACTACAAACTTATATTTAGTATGCAAAATATAAAGTGGTGCCTACATTATTTTCTCTATCTCCTTATCTCTTGATGTCTCTATATATAAAGTAAATAATATTTTCATAATTGAAAATAAATAGATAAATAGAATAAACATAACTAATAACAAAGTTTGTGTTACAAAACTATATAAAACAATAATCAATTTTCATCACTATCATCTTCAACAATAATATCATTTTCTTCATCCTCCTATAAATCAATATTTTCATCATTGCTTTCTTCATCGTCATTGTAAAAAACTTCCATAGGCATCATTGGATTTCCATCAGTTGTGGATTGGGTTAGGTCTTTTCTATCTAAAGAAAACTTGTTTTCTTTATCAAACACATTGGATATAAATGAGATTGAGCCAATCTCTTCAATTTCTTGGCATGCTTCATTTATAGCTTCTTCTGGCATATCATACCAATCTCGAGGCTTTGTTTTCACTACTACAAGCCAATTCAAGTCTTTGGTATCTTTAACATAATACACTTGTTGAACTTGGCTAGCTAAGACATATGGCTCATTTGTCTTCAACTTGTGCTTACTATTTAAATCCATACTTATCTTTTTTGTATCCTCTCCCTTTAGAATACACATCCCACCAATCACATTTAAATAAAATGAAATTATTTCCACCAGAGTAAATTAATTCAATAATATCTATTAAGATGGCAAAATAATCCAGGTTACCTGCATTCTCACCACTTTCAACTAAAACTCCACTATTTTGTGATTTCAAGGACATATCCCAATCCTTTACATTAAACCTCCAACCATTTACCAAATAACTTTTATATCGAAAAACATGTGAATCTGGTTCACAAGCCAAGTGAAACAATGACTCATTTTTATGATGCATTCTCTTTTCAAATGTGCAACCTGATAAAAAAATAAAAAGAATTAGAAATGTGGTTGAGTTATATAATAACAACCAAGCAAGTTTAATTGATTCTTACATATTTTTTGAACCATTGAAAAAATTCTTTTTGATGTCTTTGTTCCAGATTTTGTAAGTTTGTTTTCTCCAATTCTTGTTTATGTAGTTTGATCACAAAAAGACATAATTATGTTGAATTACATAAAACCACAATAATATAAATGTGTAATACAAGAAAATCGCTTACCCATTAAAAGGGAAAACATCATCGCAATTTTGGAGAACATAATTTCTTGCTTGCTTTTGTTTGACTACAATTAACTCAACATTCTTTTTTTGCATGCAATGCTTTTCCAACTTGTAGACAAATTTTTAACTTTGACTTATCACCCTCATAATTTCTTCCACATCTATTTAATCTTATCTCAACCCCATCCAAATACCTCGAACAAAAGTGCACACACTCCTGTGCAATATAAGCCTCAACAATACATCCTTCTAGACGAGCCTTATTTCTTACATGTGATTTTAGCCTACGAAGATACCTTTCAACTGGATACGTCCAATGATATTGCACTGGGCCAGCAATCTTAGCCTCATTTGCTAAGTGAATGGGCAAATGGACCATTATGTCAAAAAAGGAAGGAGGGAATATTTTCTCTAGCTTGCACAAGGTTAAAACTATAGTTTTTTTCTAGCAGGTGTAAAGTGTCTAGACTCAATGTTTTAGACATAGCTCTCTAAAAAAAAGACTAAGTTCAATTAGGCCTTCACAAACTTCCTTTCGAAGAACACCATGAATTAAAAGAGGGAGAAAGCGATGTAGAAATACATGACAATCATGACATTTCATCCCATATATTGTTTCCCCTTCAACGTCTATACACCGAGAAATATTGGGTGAATAACCATCTGGAACTTTCAAATCAACTAAAAATTGACAAAATGCATGTTTTTTCTTGAGATGACATGATATAACATGCATATAGAAATGTGTATTTTCCTTTTTCAATCATTGTTGGATGAAGCTCTAAATGTATACCCATATGAGCAAGATCAAATCGGGAGTTTATGTTATCTTTTGTCTTTTTTTCAAGATCCATCAATGTTCCTATGATGTTATCACAAATATTTTTTTCGATATGCATGACATCTAAATAATGACGTAATTTTAGACATTTCCAATAACTCAACTAAAAAAAATAATTTTTTTCTTCCAATTCTTTGGTAGTTGAACTTTTTCTTGCTTTCTTTTATGGACAAATTTACCAAATGTCACCTGAATGTATTTATCATTAATAAAAAATATGAATATACTAATTCTAATACAAAAATAAAGAATTAGTTAATGAAAAAAAAAACATAGTGACTACCATTAACTAAGAAATATTAATAATTATTTTTTTAATTTATTTAATTAATACAATTTAAATTAGATATTTTTTAATTTATATATTCAAAATATGTCATTTAATAAAATTATATAATAATAAATAATATTTAAATATAACCATTTAGTTAGTATATAAGATAAAATAAAAAATTAAATTAATTTATCTTTTACTTAAATTAGTTTATATTCATGTTCAAAAAGAAATATATTATCTATTACTAATGTTTAAATTTAAAAATAATTCTAACATACTAAGATAAAATTGATAATGTGGATAAAGTTAGTTACCAACGATAATACAATAAAATTTAGATATTGGATAAATTTATATATTCAAAATATACCATGAATAAAATTATTTCATAAATAATATTATTTTATCTTTTACTTAGATTAGTTTAGACCCACGTTGAAGAAGAAATATATTATCTATCACTATTGTTTAAATTTAAAAATAATTCCAAAAATAAGATAGAATTATAATATAATACATATTGTATTAGTTTATATATTCAAAATATATCATTTAATAAAATTATCTAATAATAATATTTAAATAATTGTTTTTAAATAATATATTTTACTTTGATTTTTATTTTTAACTAAGAAAACTTTTTTAATATAATAGAAAAATAATAGTAGTTTGAAATAATGATTTTAAGCAAAATATAATAATATTAACCTGGTCAAATTGTTGATATTGTTAAACTAGATAGTGTCCAAATAATTGTGTAGGAGGTGGACGATTTTCTTTAGTGTCATTAAAAGCTTTTGCATTATTTCTCCAAGAATGACCTAGTGGCAAAAATAACATATAATAATTTTTTTTCATTTGGTAAACTTAATGACCATGTATCCTTGTTACAACAAGGACAAGTAAATTTTCCTTTAGTACTTCACCCTGATAGATTTCCATACACGACGAGAAAATCATTAATAGTCCATAAAATAGAGACATGTAATTGAAACATTTCTTTTATTGATGTGTCGTATGTCTGTACACCATTATCTCAAAGTTCTTTCAATTCATCAATCAAAGGTTGTAAATACACATCAATGTCATTTCCAAGAGCTTTGGGACCAGGAATAAGTGTTGACATTATGAAATAAGGATCTTTCATGCACATCCAAGGTAGCAAATTATAAGGAATTAGAACAACTGGCCACACGCTATATGAAATACTCATATTTCCAAATGGAGAAACCATCACTTGCTAAACCAAGTCTAACATTGCGAGGATCTGACACAAAAGATGGATATAGTGAGTCAAAATTCTTCCAAGCAATAAAATCAGTCGGATGTCTCGTTTTCCCATCTTCATTAAAAGGCCTATCTTTGTGCCACCTCATTTCTTTAGCCGTATTTGATGTCATATACAATTGTTGTAACCTTGGAGCTAAAGGAAAATAACGCACAACTTTCTTGGGTAACTTTTTTTTTTTTTGTGGATCTTTATATCAAGAAAATTTACAAGTTGGGCAAGAAGTGAGTTTTAAATAATCACCTCGATAAAGAATGAAATCATTCACACAAGTGTATATTTTTGTGTAATCATGCCCAAGTTCACGAATAATTTTTCGAGCCTCAAAATATGAGTCAGGAACTTTATTTCTGTATGGAAATGTTTTTTTCAATAAAGTAAGTATGACATCAATTGATTTTGCACTCAAACCAAAGAGACATTTGATATTCAGTAATTGAACAATAAATGATAACTTGGAGAAGTTTTTGCAACCAGGATATAATTCTTGTTCAGCATCCTCTAATGATTTATAAAAGTTGGATGTTTTTTCATTCATTGCATTATACTTCGGATTTGTTGTATAACTTGTTTCCTTACCTTCTTTGGCGTTTTCAACATTAATAGCACTCACAATGTCATGTGGCAGACTCTGAATCATGTCATTATAATTGTGGTTGTGTTCATCTTCATCACATTTCTTTGCTACTTCTCCATGAAGATCCCATATAACATAATATCTTTTTATCCCAATTGTGATCAAGTGCCCATATATGATTCTTTTATACCTAAAGAGATTATTATTGCACTTTTTGCATGGACAACATATTAACTCTTATTCCCTAAGATCGGTAAATGCAAATTCAATAAAGTCGAGAACTCCTTTCTCATATAAAGGTTTTGTTCGATCAGTAATTTGCATCCAACTTTTATTCAATTCCATACCTATCAAATGGAAAAAAAAATTATCAAGTTAAAAAACTTTCTATCTATTAAACATGGTAAAGAACAAATAAAATCTTATAATTAAAATCCATGAAATCTTAAAATAAATAATTAAAAATACATATTTCATAACTCACAGAAAAATTTTGATCTTTTCTCTTCAATTTAACACTCTCATGTTTGGTCATGCCATTCTTTTCTTTATCATGTCATTCTTTTTTCTTTTCTGCGTACTCTAAAATTTATATAGACTTCTATTATTTATTAAATTTTATCTTTTTCTAAACAAAAAATCACTATCTTTAATATTTTATATTGTTAGTTTGTTGAGAAAAATATGTTAAAAAGTTTGTTAATATGTTTAGAAAATAACAAAATTTTGTTAACTTGAATATTTATATAACACAAACTCATTAATCGGTAAATATAACTCAATTAAAATCAGTAAATAAAACATTTGTATTTGAACATTGATCATAAGAAAAATTTGCTAATTTTAATGAAAATTTATCAATGTGATTATATAGTAAAAAGAAAATTAGTGATGATTTCTTATCAAAAAATATATAATAAAGTTTGTTATTAATATCATAACTTATAATTTGTAATTATTATGTTATTACTAATAAAATAATATTTTAAAATAAATAAATAAAAAATAACAGGCGTAAATTTTTAGAAAGTTTCATCATAAAAATATTCATTTTTTAATTTACTAAATTAAATTAATAAATATAATTATAAATTATTATGTTAATTGATTTTTATTAAACTTTTAAGGTGTGTTCATCTAGGCCTGTGACAGTTACCCAACAAGTTCCCCAAATTTCTCGCTTTCCAAATTTTCACATTTACGTCTACCTCTCACTCTCACCTAAATCTTTACTTCTTCATTTTAGAAACAAAGTTATGGTTCAACCATTATTTCATAAAATTTGGTGCAATTGCAATTTTAATTTTTACCCCTTTAAGATATTAATTTCCCAAGGTATTAATTCACGTTGTAATGAGTGTCCTCTAGTAAATGAGTCTCTTTTTCTTTCTTCCTCAGTGAGTTGTGCAATTCTGGCTCATTCTTTGCCGTTTTGTCAATTTTTCATTTTGTTTTTCTCACAATTTTAATTCCTCTAGGTTCAAGTGAAGTAATATTAAAACTGATAACGTTGCATTTGGAGATAAGATTCGAAAAGATTCAAATGCAACGTTATCAGTTTTAATATTACTCCACTTGGACCTAAAGGAATTAAAATTGGGAGAAAAACAAAATGAAAATTTGACAAAAAGGCAAAGAATGAGCTAGAATTGTGCAGCGATTTTACACAGAGGAAGAAAAAGAGACTCATCTACTAGAGGACACTCATTACAACATGAATTAATACCTTGGAAAATTAATATCTTGAAGGGGTAGAAATTAAAACTTGAAAAATGAAACTCATACCTTAAAAGGAGGAATTTGAAACTCTAACTTGCTAAATTTAATAGAGACCCGAACTATGATTGCACCAAAATTTTACAGACCCAATTGCGATTGCACCAAATTTTATGAAATAATGGTTGAAGCTTTTGTGACAAAATAATAGTGGCAAAGATAAATTTTGTCACTATTAATATATTATTTGTGACAAATTTTTTATTTGTTATAAATATTATTTATAATAGTAACAAAATGAAAAAAAAAATGTCACATTAAATTTATTAAAAAATTAAAATATATTTTACTAATTTGTGAATAAATAACTACTAATTATCATTTATTAAAATAATAAAATATATATTAAAAAAATAATATATTACAAATTTTTTTTATATATAATAAAAAATATATATATATATATATATATATATATATATATATATATATATATATATTAATTATTTCATAAATGAATGTGAAAATTTTCTTTCATTACTTAACATTATTTTATATAATGAAAATGAAATTAATAGTGATAAATAAAAATAATGTCACTATTTATATATTATTGTGACTAATTTTATATTTATCACAAATACTTTTCACAATAATGATAAAATGAAATAAAAATGTCACAATAACTATATTTAAGAAAATGAAAACACATATATTACTAAAAATATTACATAATAAAATTATTTTTCTTATAATAAGAATATAATTAATATAAAAATTATTTAATATTTATAAATTAATAATTATTTATTATTATTGACAAATTAATAATGTTTTAAAAATATAAATAAATAAATATATATATATATATATATATATATGTATAATTAGTCAAAAAAAATATTAAATTTATGTTATTTTAGTCAACATTATTTTTATTTTCTAATAATGTAGTTAATAGTGGTAAATTTTATATTTGCCACAATCTTTATTAAAATGGATAAAATATACATATCACAAATAATTATTAATGATAAAATTATTTTATTTAATAAAGATATACTCAATACAAAACTTATTGAATATTTATATATTAAAAATAATTAAATAATAATAATTATTACTAATTGTCAAAAACAAATTTAAATTAAATTCATTCTAATTATGATTTGAACTCATGACCTGAGAAAGGTGTGCCAGATTAGACCACTATATCACCTCACAATTCCTATATTTGTTTTGATATTTTTTCTTATTTATTTGTTGTCTCAAACTTTTTATTGACATTAAAAAATTAATATATTTACTTCAAATTTAGATTTATTATGTAAAATAGAAAGTGTTTAAACTTTTTTTCTATATGTCTATCTATTTATCTTCCTCTATATACAAAGTAAATAATTTTTATATAGATAGATGATGAAAATAAATAGATAAATAAAATACGCATTACAAAAAAGATATAAAACAATAATCAATTATCATCACTATCATCTTACACAATAATATTATTTTCTTCATCCTCTGTTAAATCAATATTTTCATCATCGTTTTCTTCATTGTCATTGTTTATAACTTCCATAGTTGTGAATTGGGTTAGGTCTTTTTTATCTAATGAAAACTTGCGTTCTCTATCAGATGTTACTCTGGTACCAATCGTTAGGATCGAACGTGTTTACCACTGTACCAAAAACTATAGTCATTAGTTAAGGTGCAACTCTTTTTACCTCACATTTGGTATCAGAGCCAAAGTCATGAGTTCGATTCCCGTGGACAATTGTTTAGTGAGAGATTGTTGCAGGTTGCACAATTGTCCTGTGGCGGAGGTCAGATGGGCCAAGTCACAATCCAAAAGTGAGATTCCTAGTGGGACAATTGCTGAGGGGGGATTGTTGCATGTGGCATCAATTGTCCCGTGGCAGAGCCGAAGTTGGCCAGGTCACAATCGAATTATGGTGCTTGGGTTGTTACACTCTTAAGTAAAAAGAGTTGCGCCCTTACTAATGGCTATAGTTTTTGGCCTAGTGGTAAACACTCGATCCTAACATCAGACACATTAAATATAAATGAAATTGAGTCAATCTCTTTGTTTTGCTAACATACTTCATTTATAATTTCTTCTAGCATATCATACCAATCTTGAGGCTTTATTTCACTATGACAAGCCAATTAGGGTCTTTAATATCTTTAACATAATACACTTGTTGAACTTGGTTAACTAAGACATATGACTCATTTGTCTTAAACTTACGCCTACAATTAATAAGAATAATTTTATATCTATCTTCTTTGTAATACCTAATAAGAATAAATCCATATCTATGTTTAAAATACTAAAATAAATTCATAATTTATTAGATAATTTTTTTATTTAATGATTTTTTTTTCAATTTGATAATTTTGTATATAATTATTTTTATGGTACGTAAACTTTCCCTTGGTTTTTGGGTCTTTTTAACATTATAATGACAATAGTTTTCATTTGTTACATATAATAATGAGTGTTGCTCATGTGGGAAGATTGATATTTTTGGAAAGCCGAATTTAAATCTCCTTTGAGGATTTATCACCGAGTTGCTGATGAAGATCGAAAGTAGATAGGAAGGATATGAATAGATATCATTGATTATTGATTGTTTGCCTTTAAATCCTTTATAACAACCAATTGTTATTATCATATACTGATACACGATAAATATGTTGTGATATATTTTTAATTATAACTATGTTCAAATATCTCAATATACCAATATAGATATTTAATATACTAAATAAAATATTAAATGTATTAAATTACGAATTTTAATTAAATATACCAAATAACATTTTTAATAAATTCAAAACTAAATATTAATAAAATATTATTAAATTAATAATAAAATCTTACTAAAATATTAATTATATTTATTTGTTAAGATATTTTATCAAACTATATCTTTGATTTTTTATTTTTGAAAATCAGATTGTTCTTATTCTATTATATATACGATTAGTTTGTTTAAGAATTGAAAAGAAATATTTATTGACGTTATAATATCGAAGTACATAATTATACTTATAAAGTTGTTATTAATGAAAATTATACAGTTATAAAATTTATTTGGTTAAATATTAAATTTGTTATTATATATAAAATCAGTGTAAAAATTTTAATAGTGTTTTATTTTTTCATAACTACCATGATGTAATTTATATTTTACTATAAAAAATTATTATTTTTAATTCAATAAATACTAGTTCAGGCGCTATTAGTCGGTGCGCTTTTAGAAGACAGTTTCCTTTATAAAATATTTGGGATATTGTTTGAAGCGTAATAACAGTGTCAGGTTTGAGTAATGATCAAAATGACTCATTTTTTTTACCACTTTCTTTTATCATTTGATGTGGCCGGGTACATTTAATTTTCAAATTTTTTATAATTTAATTAAAATTTGAAATCACAATACAGAAGTCGAATGTTTTTATGCATGCATGTTTGAAATTCACCCTCCATCACAAAACTCCTTCTCCAAACTCCTATTTTCATTTTTAGTTTTCAAAAACTTCTTTACTCTGAACCTTCAATTACCTTCCCAACCACGTTTCACAAAACCCACCTCGCACACATACGAAACAAAACCCGTTCTGCTCTCCTCCACCGTGAAAAATCAAAAACCCATTTCTCCTTTTAATGTTCAAACCCCAAACCCCTTTCACTTCATCATAAAAACCTTTTCTCCTTTTAATGTTCAAACCCCAAACCCCTTTCACTTCATCAGAAAAAAACCCTTTCCCCAAACCCCTTTCTCCTTTTAATTTTTAAAATCTCCCAAACCCTGAATCTACAATTACAAACCCCCACCCACATTTGTTGTGCACACAGACAAGAAACAAAACTCGTTATCTCCTTCCCCCCCTCCACACCGTTAAATCCTTTCACCACACAAGAATTGCGAAACTGTCGAACCCCAGGGTGAATCCGAGCTACAAGAAGGACGATTTTGGAACCTACTGCAATCAAGAAGCACCTGTTTCTCCTTTCCCCTCCACGTCGTTCTGTCGACGAACACCACATCAATCGCGAACAACAAAGAACCGCACCTGCAAGAGTCGCGAAACCCACCGAACAACCATCCCATAAAGAAGCAAACACGTAAGGGTAACATTTTCTCCATTTTCGGTTATGGTTTATCTGTGTGGATTTAATGGTTTGAAGAAGTTTGATTGCTTGTCAATTTTGTGGTTTTATTCATTTTGATTGCTTGTGGTTCTATTCGTCTTTGTTCATATTGTGATTTTTGTGACTTGATGGTTGTCGGTGAACATACAATCTAGCAAGGAATTGAGCTACCATATGATGTTAATTTCTCCATTTTCCATTTTTCTTTTTGTTGATCTGTTTCAGCAGTGGCGCAACTAATATGTTCATCAGTTTGTGAAGCTAAACCGTGATGGTTGGGTAAAATAAGTTGTTTCCCAAACTATTATTACAAATTGTATATTTATGATTAATCGTGAAGTAATAGTTGGGTGTGGTCTTCCCTATTATATTTTTTCAATAGTAGTGTTGTATTCATTGTTTTCCTTAATTATCTATTTTGGTGATCAAAGTTTTATATTTGAATACATGTGTGCATTTATGTATGTTGGAGAAGTGTTACCATTAAATGAATTATTTGATTTATATTTTTTTTTTGTGAAGTGAAGATCTAATTTGGGAATGATGAGTGATGCTAGTGAAGACGATGGTTGTACAATTGAGAGGAAGGTATGACTTTGGAAATAGTTTATAAGCTTCTTCAATATATTTATTAAATAATGACTTTATGTGGTTTTTTTATGATGGATGTTGATTTATTTCAGACATTCATGTCGGACGCAATATGTTGGTTCTTTGAATGAAAGCCTAACACCAGAACAAATTATTTGTCTAGAAAGAACACCATTTTCCTGGATGCCGAAGTTGAAAGAGTCTATGAAGATAAGTAGAAATCTTCTGAATGAGTTGGTTAATGTGTGGGTTGAGAGGAAAGGAGGTTTTCGCCTTAGTAAATAAATTGTTAGATTTTCTTTATTAGATGTATGCTTAGATTTAGGGCTGAGGGTGGTTGGAACTAAAATTGATTTGAAAGAGGGTTTTATTCATAATGAGTTTAGGAAACACTTTGATGATGAAAATGTTGATGTCAAAATCGTTTATGAATTCTTATTGCAACATCATGAAGATTTAAGTGTAGTTGATTTTTGTAGATTTTATGTATTGATAGGCATATGTGAGTTTCTATTGTCAAGTCGTAGTGGTAGAATTTTTCCAATATTGTTCAACATTGTGGATGACATTGGAAGTCTTGGAAAATATAATTGGGGTAGTCTTGTGTATGAGTACTTGGTTGGGAGTCTATGTAATGCTTCATTGTTGTTGAGCGACGAAGGAAATGCGAAATACTTTCATGTGGATGGTTGTGTTTATTTGTTACAAGTATAATAAATTAATCGTAAATTTGTTGTTTTATAAAATATGATCCTGAATTATTAGTTAAGGCTGTTAAAATTTTGTTACAGTTATGGGCTTTTGAGTATTTGTTGATTTGGAAGAGAAAGGGAGGAATTCCCACCACCTGATTACCACGAATATTGCATTGGATGGATGTTAAAGTAGGGGATTTCGTAGTTAGTAGTAGTTTGAAGAAGAAAGCGATTAGTTTTATCTTTGTTTACAATTTATAATTTTATTGTGTTTATTAGTGCATCAATTTATTCAATGATTTAATTTAAGTTGTTGGTTGATGTTGTTAATAATGGCAGATTTTGCATGATATTGCCGTGTCAGAAGAAGAGCTTAAACATGTTGTTGTTCAAGAAGGTTTTCATGAATATGGGTGTGGATTTGGAAAAGTTCAAAGGACAGATGAAGGAGGGGGTTCTTAACAAGAGAAGGAAGAGCTTATGCGTGAAATTTTACAACAAGAAGCAGCTATTAAGGAACTTAAGCAATCAATTCATAATCTAAAAGCAAAGATGAAGGAGAGGAGCAAACAACCGCCTAACGAATATTTTCCATGTTATGAAGAAAATGGTTCTCATGCTCACACACATCATAATAGTTTTGATTTGGGTGGCAATTTTGTTGATGAAGATCATGAACTTCATAAAAGCAATGAAATTTGTGTCCAAATGGAGGAAAGCAATATGTATGCGTGAATGAAGCATCAACCACACACACGTTACAAAAGTCGTTCTATTCGAACTTCATATGCAAGTTATGGGATAAGGAGGTTGATGAAATAGTTGGAAATTATAATTATGTGTGAAATAATTTGAATTAGAAGTACTTTATGACCTTCTTATATATGAACAATGTTCTTTAAAAAGTAGTTCTTAGTATTTAATGGTATCTCTTGTAATTGCTAATGACATGTTCGTACTATATGATACTTTAATTTCTTTGTGTTCACTTTCAGTATAGAAATCTGTGGGACAATTGTTGGTCCATTTAAACTATAGAAATATGTTATAATTTATTTGTCCAAAATGTCTTTGGTGGGTTACACTTTACATGGGCTTGGATGCCAAGTTAATTTTGAATATGGTCCACCAATCTTTTTGTTTTACTCTAACCAATAAATTTATTTAAAACAAATTAATTATTGAGTGTCTAAATTGGGAGGAACATAGTGGGGTCCACCATGGTCGTGGGACAATTATTGGTCCACTTAAATTATAAAAATATGTTATAACATATTTGTCCAAAAAGTCTCTGGTGGGTTACACTTTACATGGGCTTGGGTGTTAAGTTGATTTTGAATATGGTTCACCAATCTTTTTGTTCAACTTTAACCAATAAATTTATTAAAACAAATTAATTATTGAGTGTCTAAATAGAGGGGAACATAGTGGGGTTTACCAAGGCTATGGGACAATTATTGGTCCACTTAAATTATAAAAATATATTATAACATATTTGTCCAAAAAGTCTCTAGTGGGTTACACTTTACATGGGCTTGGGTGTCAAGTTGATTTTGAATATGGTCCACCAATCTTTTTGTTCTACTATAACTGAAAAATTTATTAAAACAAATTAATTATTGAGTATCTATATAGGGGGAACACAATGGGGTCTACCAAGGCCGTGGGACAATTATTGGTCCACTTAAATTATAAAAATATGTTATAACATATTTGTCCATAAAGTCTCTGGTGGGTTACACTTTACATGGGTTTGGGTGTCAAGTTGATTTTGAATATAGTCCATCAAACTTGTTGTTTTACTCTAACCAATAAATTTATTTAAAACAAATTAATTATTGAGTGTCTAAATAGGGGGAACACAGTAGGGTCCACCAAGGCCGTGGGATAATTATTGGTCCTCTTAAATTATAAAAATGTTATAACATATTTATCCAAAAAGTATTTGGGGTCTTATACTTTACATGGGCTTGGATGTCAAGTTGATTTTGAATATGGTCTAGCAACCTTTTATGTCAATTCTAACAAATAAATTTATTAAAACAAATTGAATATTGCGTGTATGAAAAGGGTGGAACATATTGGGGTCCACCAAGGACGTGGAACAATTATTGGTGCAATTCCACTATAGAAATCTGTTATAATATATTTGTCCAAAAAGGCTCTGGTGGGTTACACTTTAAATGGGCTTGGGTTGCATGTTAGATTTCAATACGGGTCAAGCAAGATTTCAGACAATTAAAATGAATAATTGGTTTAAATCAAATTGAATATGGTGTGTGTTAATGGTGTGCACAACATGGGGTCCAACAATCAGTACTAAAATAGTATCCTTCTCCATTGACAAAACACATTCACTCATGGAATGATAAGCACAACTGTAAGTAATTAACAATAAGTTTTTCCAAAATGTGGAAAAGGTGTTCACCAAACACATAAACGCAATACACCATTAATATTTAATAGAGTGATGACAAAATGATTACTAACATCCATAGCCGGTTTAAACATTAGGGCATTCAACATCAAATGTGGCATCGACATCGGCAGTTGCATCATATGTTCCACCTGGTGAGGTCGCACCAAACCAAATACCAACATTAGGACATGGGCCACATGATGATCCGGCAACAGATGTTTTGGAAGTGTCTTCATGGTAAGAAGTTATCACAACTTTAGGTGGAGGGACCAGCTTCTTGAGTATATCGTCAACATCAAGATATTCTCCTGGGTAGTTTCACACAACGGGCAAAGAAGCTTCAACTTCATGGCCAGTTGGTGGACTTATGTCATTCTTGAATACTTATTAATGATGAATTGAATATAAGTATAAATATAAATGTAATAAAAAAAATTTACCTTCACAATGTTGCAAATGGTGATGTTTAGGTAAGGAGGCACCCATGGGTTGTGGCCGTAAACTGAAACCTGATGAATCATATTTAAGATTTAAGATTTATATTTGATAAAAATTATCAAAACCAAATGAAGTCAAAGTACATGAGGCGGTGAAAATACATTTTTCAAAATCAGGGTTGCTCCAATAACAATATGGGAACCAAACTCAGGATCCATGACAGCTTTTCTATGGACGCTTGCCTTTGCTGTAGTTGAAGGGTCCTGAAGCAATTAAAGAAGAAAATGTGATATGCATTTCAAAATAATTACACACAACCCTTAATGGCATGTTACCTTAATTACTATGGACATGTCACCCAACCCGTTGGGGTGACATTCTTTCACCACACCGACAACCAAAGGTATTTTTTCCATTGATTTCCTAGAAGAGAGTAAAATCATATTTTTGATGTCCCCTTTAGTAACTAAACCTGAAAGCATGGATGATTATTATTTTTAAACGTAATGATGTCTTTAATGTAACCCTGCTATTAGTGGTGAACATGCTTACGATGGTATTCAACAAACCTTCAAGCCCATTTCCAAGCATTTGAGTTGAAGTCTCTTGCATCACCTGCAGCAGTCATATCCTTCATTAATTGTTGTGTATTTTGAGGGTCGGAAATAAATTATTGTTGGAATTGCATCTCCGGATGAATGACATGACGTCAAACTCATCAATGTCAAGGTCATCCCACGCTTCCATTAGTTCAACCTACACATTTGTTGTAGTTGGAAAAAAACTGTTTACATTCAAAAAACGTCAGAGGAAGTGAACAAAGTAGTTGAAAAAATTAGTAATGGGTATAAGGACATAGAAAAAGGTCGTACGCACAAAAAAATTGGATTGGGGATGAGGAGAACGCACAATGTGATTAGGCAAACCAAGACCAAGTTCGCTCTAGTCGAGGTAAAGGTTTAAACCTTTAACTTTTATTTATAATTGAAAAAAGTGGGCTACTTTTACGAAATTACCCTTCGGAAGCTTGTTCTACACGTTTGAAACAACTATCTAATTAATTCCCCTATTACATTGGAAGCCACGGTCTACTTTTCCATCACCAACCACATCTCATTCATTTAATGCAATTGATGGCTTACAACAACCCATCCTCCATGGACAACGTCCCCTTTGTCTCGACTGGCTGGCGCATACACAATTACTTTTTACGAATCGACCTACTTTGCTTTATGGTGCATTCATCAAGTAAGTTGAGTAACAAATGGTTTCATTGATTATCCATTCAACTTATTTGCAGCATTAATGGCTACCTCCAGCATGTGTATTACTATACTTTAAGTTTTACGGTTTATTAACTTTTCAATAAAATGCGAAATGATTTTGTGTTGGATTGTTATCGTCAACAACAGTAAAATGTGCATTGGATATTAATTTTGTTTACAGAAAACTAGACGTCCTTACCCGTATGAATTTATTATAGACGTTATTTTGTTTTTTTCAAAATTCTATTCACAGCATGACTTATGAACTTCATTAAATTTTTATACAAGGAAAATCATGGAAGAAACACATACTTTGTGTCTGGATAGCATTACTTTATTGGAAGATGATATCCCTGAAAACAACTGTAACCTCAATGGTTCTATTTCAACAAACAAGGACTCTGGTGAATCCCACTTGGGTTTCTTTCCAAAGGTGGAGATGACTTTCGAAATTGTCGATGAACTAAAGAAATTTTATCAACAACATGCAATCAGAAGTGGTTTCGGTGTCCGAATCAGAACATCAAAGAAAGACGATGATAATGAGTTGTGCTACGTCGAACTAGTTTGTTCTCGAGAAGGAAACCATGTGTCCAACATCCCCCGGAAAAGAAGATAATCTTGACTCAAAGAAAGGCTTGCCATACACGTGTTACTATTTTAAAAAGGAATGTGAATGGTTGATTAGAAGTGTGGTGGACGAACACAATCACTATTTAAGTCCACACAAATCAAGGCTTGTGCGCGGTAATAGGAAGATAAATATGTAGGCAACAAGAGTAATTGATATCAATGATAAGGCGGGTGTACGTTTGAACAAAATTTTTCGCTCATTAGTATTTGATGTTGGGGGTTATGAAAACTTGGATTTTGTGGAAAGGGATGTTAGAAACTATATTGGCCAACAGAGACAAGCGCTGGTTATGGATGGCGATGGGCAAGCTTTGTTTAATCATTTCTCGAGGATGAGGGAATTAAATAACGATTTCTTCTTTGAAATCGACGTCGATAAGGAGAATAGAATTACTAATGTGTTTTGGGCGGATGGTAGGAGTAGAGCAGCATGTGTAGATTTTGGGGATGTGGTGTCATTTGACACAACATACTTAACTAATAAGTATGACATGCCTTTTGCACCATTTGTAGGTGTAAATCATCATGGTCATTCCATTTTATTAGGTTGTGGGCTGTTATCATCAGAGGCCACCAGAACATTTATATGGTTATATACATGCTGGTTGCGTTGCATGTCAAATAAGGCACCACATGGAATCGTGACCGACCAATGCAAGGCCATGAAAAATGCAATTAAAATTGTCTTTCCCAATACAAGACACAAATGGTTCCCTTGGCGCATCATGAAAAAAGTGTCTGAGAAGTTGCAAGGGTATTCAAGTTACAAGCAAATAAAGCATGATATGAAGTAGTTGGTGTATGAGTCAGTAAGTGTTAATGGTTTTGAGTGTGGTTGGGATAAGTTCATCACATAAAATGGATTACATGAAAATGAATGGCTTATAACATTGTGTGAAGATAGACAGCGTTGGGTACCGTGGTATTTGAAGAATAATTTTTGGGCTGACATGTCGACTACGCAGCTAAGTGAGAGCATGAATGGATTCTTTGATGGGTTCATCAATTCGACAACCACATTGCAACAATTTGTGATTCAATACGATAATGCCATTAGGCAAAAGGCTGAGAAGGAGTGTGAAGCTGACTTTGCATCCTTCAATACCAGTATTCCTTGTGGGTCACACTCCCTTATTGAGAGACAATTTCAGGCTGAATACACTCATGCTAAGTTTGCTGAGGTTCAACACGTATTTAGGTGTAAAATGAATTGTATGATTAAACATGTTTTATTTGAATCGGGAACCTCAAAATACCATGTTAAGGAAGAATTTATGTGGAAAGGTCAATGTGCAGACAAGTATCATGATGTATTGTTTGATTATCACACGCTTAAGATACAATGCACTTGCCTTCTGTTTGAGTTCAGAGGAATACTTTGTAGGCACTGCTTAGTCATGTATGGACAAGAGGGCATTAAAAGTGTGTCAGACAAATATGTTTTAAAAAGATGGAGCAAGCTGATGCGTAGAAGGCACACTTACATAAGGGTTGCATGCAATACTAAAAAGGAAGAAGCTAATTTGAAGAGGTATGATGCACTTTGTAAGCGTTTCTATGAGATTGAAGAGGTGGCATGCGAGTCAGACAACAAAACTAAATGTTTGTTTAAGAAATTGGACTCCATTGCGTATGATCATGGATTGTCATATTTTGATAATCCTAAAAAAGGGGTTGAATTCGTGACTGAAAATCATTGTCCTCTAGAAACCGTGTCAACCAACAAAAGTGTCCACAACCCTATTTCTGTTAAGAGAAAGAGAAGACCCCGATCTACGAGATTGAAATCCATAGTGAAGAAGGTTTGTAAGAGGCAAAACTCTACGGGTGCTAAAAATAAAGACTGTAGGGCTCAAATGGTATGTGCAATTAATGAAATCAAATAACTGAATATTTGAATTCAAATTTTTTTTACAATAAGATCACAATTTTTTTATTCTTTGTTATTCTTTATAGGGAAGCACATTGTATATGGATTTAATCTCATTTACTGACCATTCGGAAGTCGTTACGCATACTAACCAAACACAAGTATTTTACAGTTAACAATGTGGTGTTCTACTAAGCACTTAACTTTATCATTATTAAGCACTTAACAATGTGGTGTTCACCCAACACTCATTAAATAATTTTTTGCAGGAATGACGATGGTTTGGTCTTTTATTTTGACGATATGGGCACTTGAAAATGAAATGGCATCAACGAACATCGTTACATGAAACGTGTTTGTAAATGACATCTCTGAATTGTCCACAAATTTATTATTTTGTACGGAGTATTTAGAACATGTGGCCATGGGTTGGTCCTCTTTTTGATTTAACATGATTGTAATTTTTGTTGTGCCATAGGTATGGTGAATGGGACTTTTGTTTTAAACATTTAACACTTGAATGGATGATTTCTTCATTGTACATTGACCAACTGATTTTATAATCAATGCATGATCCACTTTGAGGACATTTTTTATTCAATGCATTTGAATAAAAACTTGTCATCATTGATTTCATTGAAAGGGAGTCATGCCAACATGTGTATGAACTTCATATAATCATTTTTACCATTCCATTATTTCTTGAATTAACATTCATACGTATACTAACATGCATCAGTCTTAAGACTACATTGTAATTCAAACTGAATTAAGTTGTAACCCACGTACGAGTTAATGCCCGAGATAAGAAGTAACATATTTGAAAAGTGACAGACCAATTTTTCAGCCCTCGATAAAAGGGAAAACGACACCTATGCACAACAAGGACAGTCCACATTCCACTTATTTTAAACCTTATCTTAGGGCATTCCTAGGAAAACAACCCTACTACATTTTTTAAGTGAAGTCGCATGTACAGAACAATTAATATGAAACCCACATATATTTTTCATAAAATTAATTTGCAAAAAAGAAAAAGAATTTTATTTCAATTACCATTTTATTCTTACAAAATTAATTGTAATTGAATTTGGGATACAATTTTCCTTTAATGTTTTCCAAAGTAAGATGAAAGTTTACAAACATTAAGTAGTAACCCACCACTGAATTTTGGCACCAAATTAATGTGGACAGCTATGGAAAGCACAGGAGGATAAATTTTCCCTCCCTAATACATATATAATCAAAAGTCAAATGTTTGAATGAAAATTGTCATATTCGAATCATATTTTACAATTGTTGCCAACAAAAACTATTTACGTTTATATACATCTAAAACTTGGAGTAAGTAATTCTGATGAATATTTCCAGGGTACATAAATCAATCACATATGTAATGTTTCCTGAGTGCATGAAGTTGTTCTTGCGGTATGAAATCAAGTAAATGAAATTATAACGAGTGAATACCATGAGAGCAAAACGAAATTCAATAAAAGGCACTTACAGAAGTGTATTTGGGGAAGTTTTTTTCATCAAAGATTGTTTCACCATCCCACAACTCAATATATCTCAACACCATCATGCCACAATCATATCTCCAAATATGTGAACATAAATCACAAAATCATATGAATATAGTTATATTGGATAAAATGTAAGACAAAAATTAGTACTTACAAATTGGGTTGAAGGGGAAGGTCTTGGTTAAGGACTTCAAATTTAGGTTTATCAGCATCGGTATCATTTAAAAGAAAACCAAATAAAATCTCCATGTTATGGGCCTTAAAAAAGCCAGTACAAAATATCAACATACATTTTAGTCATGAATAATTGAATTTGCCAACTATAGCAATTATATTAAGAATTAAGCTTAAAATCGCATTGTCTATTCTTTTTCTTCCATGTCGTGTCTTCCCAAGAGAGTCAAGGACAAAAAATTGGCGTGTGCGACAGTTGATTGCATAACACCACCAATGTTGCTCATGGATTATAGGAGCAAATACCTTCCAAAAAAAACAAAATAGTCATTAAACATCCACAATTACTATTTAATAAATAAAATTACAAATCTTCATTCTTACAAAATCTGCTGTCAATATATCATGTACTGAAATCAGTCCACGTGTCTAGAAATTGTTGTAGTCCCCTAAGATCCATTGGCGTCTCTTTGCCTTTACCTTTCTACTATCTTCTACAACTACAATCTACATTTAACATATCACAATTAAATTTTGATAAATCATCATCAACAACATCCATGAAATATAAAAACTTAAAAAACAATAAGCATTATAATACCGTATATAGAGGACCAAACACAACTCTCTTGATTAACCCCTTCAATTTTATTTGTCTATACATGAAAGTGTTGCAAGCAAACAAAATGGCCTGACAAAATTTGAAAGCAACAATGTAACTTGAGTAGGCAAAATAACAAATTTATAAATATGCATGACTTAAGGGCATTACCATGTTGCACAGCTTTCCACGAGGACGAAATCCCCAACACTCAATTATGGTTAGTATTTGCTAATTTATGTCAACCACAACTTTCCTAAAAAGTGCAAATTTAGAATTAACACTATATAACCGTGAAAATACAATCATGAAATGTATATCCACAATAGTAACCTACCTGCCATTTTCTGAGACAAGAATTTGATACAATTGAGTTAAGTCTACATCCAATGAACATTTTTCTGGTTCGATAATGGGAATAATTTCCATTCCATGATGATTGTATTCAAAAGTACGTTGCTCTGATTGATCAAAATTACATGATTGAGGCTCCTCAACACCAAAGGCATCACTTTAATGAAATGAAGAGGCTCGAGGATGATGAAAGAAAGATGTGTCAGATTCCTCACTTCCACGGGCATACTCTTCTTCCATACTGCTCAATTCGTCCTTTAATTGACGAACGACCCTATAATTTCTTTTCAACTTCCTTTTGCACCATTGCTTGCCTTCAGTAAAGGACATGTCATCTATTCCCTTTTTTGGATGCCATCTTCACCAATATCTAAGGCATCATGAACAACAGTAATGTTTTTTTCCTCTTCACTTAATTCCCAATCAAGAACAACCTGCATAATGATGTCCAAACTTTATACCTTATTGGTACATGGAATAGAACTTAATCAACTAAAGTAAAACGAATGCAATACAATACCTTGTTATATTCAAATGCGGATTTGATTCCGTGAGTCCTAATCATCAAGGACGACCAACTCAAAATTCTCAGGAAAATAACATCACCTTCATAAGACCCTAATGAAAGTATTCGACAAACCAAAAGCTGAAAAAATTAAGGAACTAATTAATCATTAACTTCACAAACACAAGGCTAACAAAATACAACTTGGCTAAAATAATAAATACCTACAAAACAGCCACTGACCCAACTACAATTATGGCAAACGTGTTTTGATCTTTCCTTAAAGTGTGGTAAGCACGATTGAAACCTTCAACTAAAAAACTATGGACAGACCTTGACCAGTTGTATTGATTCAAGTTGTCAAGGTTATTCAACAATCTAAACGACATGTTTGTCATAGGCCTAGAAGTCTTAGGAAAATACAAAAGAGCAAAACATAGCAACAAATATAAACGACAAACATTATCTACATTGTCATTGTCATCATCATCGTCACTTTGTAAATAAAAGTATATCCTATTAACAATGTCATTTATTGTTATTGGTTAATGTTCAAATAATGACCTGATCACCCTGCACACAACACTATTGAATTCTACATCAACCCCAACAACATTCAAACCCAAACAAACACAAACATCTAAAACAGACAATTGTACCAAATGTTGCCTGATACATATACTTTCATGTTCAGGGACCCACCAACTAAGAGTATGTTTTAACAACATTTCATTAATATCCAACGGTTTCACCATCTCAACACACCACCTAAATGGAGTGACTCCAATTCGAGAACGATGTCTTGGTCTCAATAAACCATTAACTTGAACAATGTAGTCTGTTTTACAACAGTTGCAAACCACAAGCTAAAATACCAATCAAATAGTTAAAAAACATGTTAGAAAACATCAAGATGTGAACTTAATTAACTATAATAAATAAATGGACCATAATCACAAACATTTACCTTCCTTGACACATCCTCTTCTTCTTCTGCCATAGGTATCCAAAATCTCCAACTCGGGTAAACACTTTATACAGGTAAGGTATTCCAATAAATAAACAACAAACACGACACCCAAATAATAGTTCGCGATTAACCAAAAATACTAAAATTTTAAATCTATTATAAAAGTTATATAAATGTTAATAATTAGACCATACAATAATTTATTAGAATTGTGAATAACAATATTATCATTTTTATAATAAAATCTTGGCTTCATAGTAACTTTTTGTAAACCAATCCTGATTTTAAACTTTTACAAAAAAGGCTGATGAATTTAAAAAATATATAAAATACCAAGTTTGGATACATGTTTTTACCAACAAGCCACTATAATAAACGCGGATAACTAGGTTGAATTACCCATCATTAATTAAAGAGACACACCATGATCAATTAGCATTGTACAAACTATCCAAAATATTACCAAAGTCATTAAATAATAAAGAAACACCATATATATTTAGGGAAGAACATCTTTCCAAAAAATTTCAATCCATCTTTTTGTCTTACTTTGGGACTTCAATTTTTGAAATGAATATGCTAATGCACTATTGTGTACTGAACATTCAACGAAATCGACAAAATAAATGGTAAGGACACAATGTATTCATCAATTTTGTAAACATTTTTTCAATTCACACAATTAACACAAAAATCAAATTTGAAAACTTCTTAAATCCACAAAATCAACAACTTCTTTGCAATCATCACTAACTGGTGGGGTCAAATTGGAATGTCATTTACAAAAATCAATAAACAACTACACAAAACAATGAAAAACCAACAGAAACTAAGCGTGGACAAAAACTAGTTGAAAAGGGAGAAACATTCAACCTTCTCACCAACGAGAGCAAAATCAGGGCGACGGTTTCGCAGTAGGTTCCAAAATCGCCCTTCTTGCAGCTCAGATTCGCCCCAAGGTCTGACGGTTTCGCAATTCCTGTGTGGTGAAAGGAGATAACGGTGTGGAGGGGGAGGGGAAAGGAGATAACTGGTTTTGTTTCGTGTCTGTGTGCACAACAAATGTGGGTGGGAGTTCGTAATTGTAGATTCAGGGTTTGGGAGATTTCAAAAATTAAAAGGAGAAAGGGGTTTGGGGAAAGGGTTTTTTTGGTGAAGTGAAAGGGGTTTGGGGTTTGAACATTAAAAGGAGAAAGGGGTTTTTTATTTTTCACGGTGGAGGAGAGCAGAGCGGGTTTTGTTTCGTGCGTGTGTGGGGTGGGTTTTGTGAAATGTGGTTGGGGAGGTAATTGAAGGTTCAAACTAAAGAGGTTTTTGAAAACTAAAAATGAAATTAGGGGTTTGGGGAAGGGGTTCTATGATGAAGGGTGAGTTTCAAACAGTTAAAACATTCAACTTCTGTATTGTGATTTCAAATTTTAATTAAATTATAAAAATTTTGAAAATTAAATATGTCAGGCCACATCAGGTGGTAAGAGAAGTGGTAAAAAAATGAGTCATTTGATCATTTCACGTTAGGTTTTCAGTATTTCACTTATAGGGTTTCAGTTTTAATGCCTTTTCACTACTGCAGGTGTCTCACCTTCACCGAGCCATTCACCTTCTTCATCGACGTTTTACTCCACAGATGTTCCAATTGGATTTCATCTTCACCAGCATTTCACCTTTACCAGGTTAACTTATATATTTTACACATCAAATAGATTTAGCAATCATTCTTAAGCTCTTAATAAAATTATTGTCTGTGAGAGAACCTAATTTGTCCAAAGTTTCAATTTCTTGGTACTTGTATATAAGTTTCAACTTTCAACTTCCCATCAATTTCGAACAAAAGAAAAAAAATTACTAAGATAATGCATCTGGATACATACGTTTGAATACAAAATAGTATAAGGTTACTCATAATTCTTAAGACCAAAAAAATTTGAATTTAGACATTTGTTCAACCATTTCTAAAGACACATATAAGAAAGAAATTATAATCTTACTTGATTTTATTTTAGTATTTTTAAATTTAAATAAAAATATTTGCAAGAGAAGATTTGATTTTTAATTATTTTAGACTAACGAAAGATTTGATATGTTGAACAGGGGAGAATTTGAAAGGGATAATAGGTGTGGTATTCACATGCTTATTGTTTATTGTTGAACGCATAATATTTTGTTGATTATTATTTGTGTTCATATTTGATAGTGTTTTAATTGGTGTTGTAGCTTTTATTAGGTCAAGTAATAGATTTCCATCTCTCTAATATCAACCGTTAAATCTCCAAGGTATCAATTTCTCTAATTCTTTTCATTATAATTTATTGTTTTTTTGATTTAGATCTACAATTTATGTATAATTGTTGTTGTTCTATCTCATGGATGCTTTACAATAATTGTTGTATATGGTCTTTGTAATAGAGGAAGAGGGAGAAAAAAATACACTTAAAAGAAAGAAAGCCAAAGCAATGGGAGAGTGTATGGTAGGTGAATTTATAAAGGTGATGTAATGAAGAGCAAATAATCCCTTTTAAACTCTAAGGGAGATTGTTTAACATGGCAAGAGAAATGTGTAAAAACACACATTTATTTATTCCTTTGCATTATTAATTATACTTATTTGTATCAATTTGATCTAGGTTAGGAAAGTTTGATTGATAATATGAATTTTGTATATTTATTTACTATCCAATGTGTTTCTTATATATAATTATAGTCATTTTTATTATTTTGTTCTCTTAGATTTTAATTGCAGTGCAAATATAGCCTTTAATATTTCAAGGTTTGATTTTTTTATTACTATCTCAAATTATTTTTTGTAACATTCCTTTTATTGAAATAATTAACTTTTGTAGTCATTTTAGAGTGGTAGTACAACATGTTTAAATAAGAACAACTAAGGTTACAAAGAATTGAAAAACACAAAGCAACTATATTAATGTGTAATGAAGAACCATAAAATGTTAGTATATCTTAACTAATTTAAATGTACCAAATTTTAATTTATATATCTAGCATTACATTAGCATTAAATTTGCTTTATGTTCGAAACCTTTATTTGGTTTAATGATATTTTTAACACTTTTTATATTGGTATTATAGTTAATTCTTCTCTCTACATCTTTGCATTACTAAAATATTAATGTTTCTTTTATTTATTTGCAGGATGAAGATGTTTGAAGATACTACCATTTATTATTGTATTTGAAATATTTATTTAATTTAAATGTTTTGAAGTAGAAATAGGTCTAATGCACATAATGTTTGGATTCATTCTTACATATTTATTGTGTATTTTTGTAATTTCAAGTGTAATAAATATTTTATATTTTAATACTTATATTTGATGTTGATTTATTTTAGCATTTTACATAATTTGTCTATTTATTATGGCAATATAGTAAAATTTAACAATTTTAAACCAACACAATTTTCAAAATGGTGAAATTTTATTATAAAAATAATTAATAATGATAATTGTCACTCTCCCAAAGAATTATAATAGTGATGTGATAATTATTTTTGTCACAGTAAAAATCAATTTTTGTAAGATTTTAAAATATTGTCAAAAATACAAACAATGAATAGAATAGTGCTTGTGACAACAAATTTGTCACCATTAACTTTTATATTTGTGACAATTTATTATTGTTGCTATTGTATATAATTAATAGTGACAATTATTTTTGTCACAGTAAAACTAGATTTTAGTGACATTTAAAAATATTGTCACAAGTATAATAGTGACACAAATATTAGTGACAATTTTATTATTCTCACAAAGGGTTAGTTTTGACATATTTATAACTTTTAGTGATGAATATGTTTATCACTAAATATAATTTTTCTTGTAGTGGCAAAACATTTGATATCCAATTTCCTCCTCCCTACTTCAAGCTTTGTGGAAAACATGCAAAGTATTTCAAGGCTGAAGCAACTGTATGTATACGTCATAAAGCTCCTTTATAAGTTAAAACATGCAAAGAGATATCTGACGATGATTTAACTATAATGTGGAAACATATGGAGGTTTGTATAATTTTATTAATGTGAATGTATTTAATTAATTTTTATTTATGTATTTGATGTATTTTGGCAATGATATATTTGAAACTTTTTATTATTTTATCATATTCAGGATGCATTATGTTTGAAGGAAGAGGATAAAGAACATGCAATGAAACAATTGCAAAAGCAATATAGGAATAAACATCATCACTTGTATCAAACATACATCCAAAATAAAGGTAGATCAAATGACGTACATCCTCAAAATTGGAATTGGTTAATAAATAACAAGTGGAATGATTCAAAGTTTAAGGTAAATTTATTCTCTTTTTATATCTATATGTTAAAGTTGAATTTTCATTTTTTTGTACTTTTATATTATAATACTAAATTATTTCTACATTTATAGGAAAGGAGCTTGAAAAATAAAGCTAGTCGAAGTAAACAAGATATTAAATCAGTTATTGGCACAAAATCAATTGTCCAAAAGGCATTTGATATGGTAAAGCTACTATTATATTTTATATATACTAATTTGTGCAAATTTTAACTAGGTTTTATATGATTTGTTTTATATGTTTCACATATACAAGTTTATTTTTGTTCTTTTATTTAATCTAACATCACATTATCTTCTTTTTTATTTTTTCAAAAGAAAGAAGAATCAAAAAGTGAGGAATGGCCAAGTGCAGTGGAAGTATGGAAAGATACACTTATGAAATCTAATGAAAATTTGTGTATTCCCAATGGAGAAGAAATTATGGTAAGTAAAGAAAATATTTTAACTTCTATTTTAATATACAAGTTATATTTTACTATTACTAATTTGTGCAAATATGTTTCTTTATTTGATCTAATCAAATTCAAAACGCTTTTATTTTAATATTACTAAATATTTTAAATGTTAATTATTTTGTCTTAATATTATACAGGATAATTTGAAAAATGTGGGTGAGGTCTACGAGGAAGAAATTTCGAAAGCACTTGTACCATTGGTTAAGCATTTTTCATTTGTACTAGGAACAACACCAAATCATTCACAAGGTATGAGAACTATATCAATCACAAAGAAAAATATAGAGAGACAAATTGTACAAAATATAGTGGAGAATGAAAAAAAAAAAAAAAGAGCAAGTGATCTAGAGTTAGAAGTTCAAAAGTTGAATAGCATCATTCAAAATCAAGAGGAAACCAACATTCAACTTCATAATGAATTACAATTTCAACGACAATTAATTGAGGATCAAGAACTTGTTTTGAGAACTCAACGTGATTAAATGAAGCAAGATATTGAAATAGAGATGAAACCTGAAATGGCTAATTTATTAGGAAACCTATCATTTACTGGATCAAATGTTTCCTCAAAATGAAGTAAGTTGTATTATTAATATTTAAATTTTTTAATTAATGTGTCTATAATTTCATCTTTATATATTTCTAAAGTATTATTAATTAATTTTTTTATTGATATTAATTATTTACTTTGTTTTATTTTGCAGGATCAAAATCCTTAAAGACACTATATTTATTGTTATTTTTAAGTAACTATTTAATTTAATTGTTCTACATCACAATTAGGTCTCATTTCACATATTATTTGGATTTATTATTCAACATTTTAGTTTGTCATTTTAAATGTAATGGATACTTTGTGTTTACATGTTATTTTATTTTAATTGATACCTCATTTTTATTTAATTGATATTATCATTTTTAATAATAATGATAAATGATAAACTATTAATAATTAAAAATAATTATCACATAAAGTTTTACAATATAATAATAATAAGAAGAAGAATAACTATTATTATTATTATAATTAATAATAGTGACAATCAATTTATTTTCATTCTCTTTAATATTTGTGATATCTAGTTATTATCACTATTACATATAATACTCTAGTGACAATAAATGTATCACTATTGTCTTTTATATTTTTCAGATATTTTATTATTGTCACTATTACATAAAATTATTAGTGATAATTACTTTTGTCACAATAAACTTTTATTTTAGTGACATTTAAGATTATTGTCACAAGTACAATAGTAACAAAGATATTAGTGACATATTAATTATTATCACAAGATGGTATTAGTGACATATTTATAATTTTTAGTGATGAATATTAGTATCACTATAGTTACTTTTTCTAGTGTAACAAATTAACTAGAAGGTATGAATGTGGATATTATATAATGCAATTAATGACAACCACTGTTTGAGTTGATATTGATAGGGTTTGCGACCATGTAATGATCTAATAATTCATAATTAAAAAATCCTTGTCTATTTTATGTAATAATTGAAGTTATTGTTTTTGTAGTATTTCTAAATGTTCAATCGTTCTATTCTAATAAACAATGTTAGAAATATTTGGACAACTTCATTTAGAGATTTCTACAACACATTAGACTAGATGATTTATAAACTCGTTTTAGTTATTTTAATTTCTAGTTGTTTTAAAATTTTCAATCTTAACAATTGTAATGGTCCTTTAAGGTTCAATGATAATTGTTTGAATATGGTTTTGAAAGGTGTTCAAGTTGCTCAATTAGAAGAAGAAAAACTAAAAATGAAACAAATATTAAAAAAAAAGTCAAATACATGATGGTTTATCATGTTTAGTAGTGGAAGATGTTGAAGTATCATTCAATATAATGGAAGAATTAGTAGCCTTAGAAATCAAGAAAAATAATCCTATTTAAGTGAGCCAAAAAACTTTGTTTGTTGTTATCGACAAAAAAAATCGCCCATAAATTTTTCAAGCATACTTGAGAGTGACTTAATCATATTCAAGACAAACATCTTATATAATATTATCTTTGACTTTTTCAATAAAACGAAAAATGAAACAAAAAAACTTAATAGACTCTTCTCTCTAAGAATATTGGAAAAATAAAAAACTTAATTTTGTTTTAAGTCTATGATAAATTTGGAAACTTTCAATTGAGTCCCTAATAAATTTTTATGATCTATTGAGTCTTTAAAATTTAAAAAAATTTCAATTGAGTTCCTACATTTAAATGTTGTTGACTTTGTGATGTGATAGTTATCTTGCATTATCACCTTTATTAAATATTGTCATAGAATATTTTGTTACAAAAGAATCTAATGATGAGATCTTTCCCAAACATTTACCATACTTAACGAAATTTTTTTTAAAATTTAATTAAAGTTATGAAATTATAAAATTAAAAATAAGAAAATAAATTGATGTTCTTATCAATCAAATATCTATGTTATGTGTGTGTGTGGGGGGGGGGGGGAATGGAGAGTTCTTGTGCAATGAACAAAATCACACAATAATGTAATTAGTCAGGGAGATCGCAAGTAGATGCTAATGATGACTACATTAAAAATAATTATCATTATAACTCAAAATGGTATATTATAATTTGAAGACAAAAAATTGCACTTATTCATGAATATAAAGTGCAATTTTGATTTCCCAGTAGATGAATAAGTTAAGGGATCCCTGAATCCATACACATGATGTGTTCCTTCATTCTAATATAATTTAAACATATACCTAAAACCAAGTCATTTAAAGAATAATTAATTAACCAGATACAATACTTAATATTTAAGAATCTTTCAAAGACTTATATCATGCTTTAAAATATTTAACTCTTGGTCCCCTGTTGCAACCTCTAACACATATGACATGTCTCTGTATGATGGGATTTCAATGTACCTACCAATAAAGAAGCATCCTACAAAATATTGGCTTGGTTTGTAGCTACAATGTCAATAACATAAGTCAATAACATAAAATAATGCAATTATAGGATTGTCGCTAGATACATGTCGCTTCTTTATCTTAGGGCTTTATTTGAACAATGTTGTTGTTACATGAAAAACAAGTTAAGTAAGTTTCAACTACAAATCATTGGACCTATAAATTTGTCCCAATCTATAGGTCTTGGCCCATGGCATAGGTTGGGACTAAAAAGTCCATATAAAAAAAAACCCACGAGGTTAAAAAAACCCACATAAGAAATGGCCCAAATGACAAAAATAGCAATAAAAGCCCATGAGACAAAGCCAAACTGTGGATCAATTTGTGTGAGTCGGTCTCAAGTCAAGATAGATAAGGTTGGTTTGGGGCCAAATCAAGTAGGTCGTTTCGGTTGTGTTTAAATTAGATTGCGTGTAGGTCAAGCTAAGGTTGAAGGAATTCACATAGTGCTAAGTTGAATTGAATCCACATTTCACACATTTATTGTTTTATTGTACATTGAAAACAATTTCACTATGTTTTACTTTTAGTTTTTAAATCATTTCCTTTTAGTTACTAAATTGGACTTAATGAACACAATCACTTTAATTTTGTATTTTTAGTTAATTTATCTTTGACTTACTATTTTACCCATAGATTTTTGTTTTTTATAAATATCATTTTTTGTTTGATTCTAGTTACGTTAAATTATATATTTTTATGATTTTAAAATAGATTTATGGTTGCTGGAGTTGGAGTCTTGTGATATTTGTTACAATATTTTGAAGTTCGGAGAAATTTGTTGTACTTTTACATAGAAACCCATACAAATGTTTTAATTTATTAATTTTAGTTTGAACATTTATAACATTATAAGAAAATGTCTTATTAGTAACCAATTTTAAGAACAAAAGTTATAAGTCATTATAGTGACCAATTTACAAAATAAATAATTATTAGTTACTAAAATAGTCACTATTATGAATAAAAAATTATAATTGTTCTCTAAATTGGTTTATAAAATTTAGCTACCAAGATTTTAGCTACAAAAGAAAATTTGACACTAAACATTACCTTGGTTTTTGTTACCCAATGAATTGGTTTCTAAATTAGTCTTTAATTAATTAGTGACCAATTTAGCGGTCAATCATAACTTTTTATTCATAATAATGACTATTTTAGTAATCAATAATTTTTTATTTCGTAAATTGATATCTAAATTGGTCACTATAGTGATTATCAACTTTTAATCACTAAAATTAAAATTGGTTGCTAATGAAACATTTTCTCGTAGTATAATTAGATTTAATTAAAGTCCATAATTAGGCCAAAATGCACAACCTATTAAAGAACTTATATATAGATTAAATGAGCTCTAATTAGAGAGAAAAAAATTTAATTTACCTAGTTTTTCGGTTTAGAAATTATCTTGAACTCACCTTTTTTATTCATTTCAAAATTGATTTTTATCTTTCTCTCTTTTCTTATTTTCATTTTTCATTCATGGATAACTAATTATTGAAGTTAAATTCATTATATTAGAAATTTCCATATTAGATGAAATTTTTCTTGTAAATTTGTTAAAAACATTTGTAATAAAAGATTTGTTTCTGTCATTTTTTCTAAGAATATTAATTGGCAGGTAATTCTTTCATGGATAATTATTTCCTACAAAATTATAAAATTTGAAAGTAATTCTTACAATTTTTTTTTTGCGGAAAGTGTTTTATACAAAATATTTTGAAAAAAAATTGGTAGCAATTTCTTGCAATTTTTTTTTACAACAAAATTTGTAAGTATTTCCTAAAAAAAATTCAAAACAAAATTGACAAGAAATATAAGTTTTTTTAGTAATGTTTAGAGGTTGTTCTTCTTCTATATTTGTACTTTTTTATATAATAATTTATGTTTTTAATTGTAGAAATCATTTGAATATTGATTTGATAATTAAATACATATTATATTGAATTATATCTGAATTTATTCATATCTATTTTTTGGAGATGTTTTTTTATTGAATTATTCAATTGAATCAAGTCAATATTTAAAATTGTATATGAATCTTCAGATAATTGTGATAAGAGAAATTATATAAATCTTAGATATGTGAACTATCTTTTGGTTTTCAATTCTTTTACTTTTAATCGGTATTTACGTTTCACTAAGGGTTTTGATACTAAAATTCCCCAAATTAATTTGTAGAGAAAAGTATTAAATATTGCTTGATTGAGAATCGAGTTAAATCATGCTATGTATTATAAAATCTTATAAAACCCTAATATATATATATATAACAACAGTGAAATTCATCCAAACTACCTATATCCTTAGGTGGTGTTATACAAACTAATGTGTTAGCAATCAAAATATTCTCTCTCTCTCTCTGGCCTTTCCTTTTCATTATTCAACCGAAAAATACCTTTTTTTGTAGAGTAATATGCATATAGATTATTAATTATTGAAAGAAATAACTAACAAATATATATATATATATATATATATATATATATATATATATATATATATATGAAGTAAAGTTTTAGATCGTAATATTCTACTTTCCCGTAATTCTTTGTTTTCAATTTCTTTCACTCCTTTTTTCACATTTACCAAACATATTCCTAATTCAAGATTTTAATTAAAATTAAATATGTTTTTAGTAATTGAAGGATAAAAACATATTTAATATTTTTAATTATATAAGTTATATTAGCAAGTATGAAATTAGTTAATAATTAGTTAAAAAATTATTAAAAGCTACAAAAGAGCAAAAGAGGGGTGTTGTTAACCTTATATATAATTATAATAATTTCTTATAAAATACTTTTGCTTGTCAAAAATATGACGTAGACAGTTTCTTTTTTATAACCATTATGCTGCTTGTATGTTTTGGGGTGTGTTTTGTGATTTAAACTCCAACCAAAAGAGACAGAACATTTGTGTTCCTAAGTGGGTCATCATCAAACTAAAGCTTGATGACAATACTATATAGACATCTAAGCCGAATAAGAACATCGTACATCAATGACAACATTAATTAATGCCAAAGTCTTTATAACATTAATATAAAATAAAATAAAAAAGAGTTTAAAAAGAAATATTGTGGGTCTTGTAAAGAGTGAAAAGAATGGTTTTTTTTATGGATGCATTATTTGAAGCACTCTTTTGACATAAGATGAGTCATAAAAGGTGATATTCCACAAGTAAAGATCTCCACTTGGTTGGTAATGGGGTCTTTCCATTATAAAAAGCAATGCCCCCAACCATGGCTTTATCATAGATACTAACTTCGCCAAAGTCAAAACATCAATTCATCAAAGTAAAAAGAGGGAGAAAAGCGATAAAGCACACGCCTTAAAAAAAAAAAAAAGCCTTGTAAGAAGTGCACTTCAAAGCATTACCAATAATTATTAAAAAGAACGAGATATGTTAGGTTTATAGAAAGAATTTTATCGGAGATATATAACACCAATAACATATTGACACCACTCTCAACTCAAAACTTTAAGATAACAGATTTGTGGGTCTTTATTTTTATATAGTGCTCTAGTTTCTCATTTTTAGTTAATGTGAGACTTAGACTCACACTTGAATTCCTAACAATCTCCCTTTAAAGGGTGAATTCCCAACAAGATCTTCACTTAAGATCATATATGATAAGATTTTACATTGATAAGATAAAATTATAGTATATTAAATGAATACAAACTTCACTCTATATATCAATTTTATAAAATTAAGTTAAATTTAAAATTTATTTTTTAAAATTAATATTAAACTCATCTAAAATCTATTTTAACAAAATTTATTGTTTGTTGAGTTTATTATATATCGAAACATAAAATTGGGAAGTAAATATTTATAAATATTTATAATAGGTTATGTAACAAAGTAAAAAGAAAAGAAAATACTCAAATATGGTATAGTCGATTGTTGCAACAAAAGTCACTTGGCTAAACTTAAATGAAAATACGTGATTGAATTGAAGTACAGATTGTGTTTTGGCACATTTTTCAATGAGAACGTTTATGAGAAAAAATGTGAAGAAAACAAAAATAAAAATGGCTTCTTCGTAAGTGAACTTTTTTGTTGTTTATTCTGTCTTATAAAATTTATTATAGAGAGGTGTATCCAAATATGTTATTAGATTTCCGTTAACAATTATTCAAGCTTAAATTCTTAAAATTATGAAAAAGTGTGTATTCTTATTTTTAATTTTATATAGTGTCATTAATTGTATATATGTAAAAGAGAAAATATAAGACAGTTGAGTTGAATTGTGTTTTTAGATATTTTAACATAATATTATATTTAAGGATGTCAAAAAATCCGTATTTGCAGATAAAATCCTCAATTGATAGGAAATAAATATTGAAAATGGATATTGGATATTTTTTATACCTACACGTTAATAGGACGGGTACGGGTATCATACTATCCATACTCGTGGATACCTGCGTTCGCTATACTCTAATTTAAATTAAAAAAAAATTATTAAAATATTAACTTATTGATTTTGAATGAGTTATTTTTTATCAATTGGTTTTAAAAAAACTTCATTTATTTATAAACTGTCATTCATCACTATTTAGATTGATTATTTCTACTTTGTTTGAAATTTATAAATGTTATGCATTGTATTTTTATTTGAATTTATAATTAAAATTTGTTGTTAAATATTAAATTTTCCTTCTTGTAAATACCCGCAAATACCCATAGATATTAAAAAAATATATGGGTACCCGCATAACGGATACCCGCACGAATATAGGTACGGGTACAGGACGAATATTTATCCAGCAAATAGGGGTACGAGGGAACTACTACCCGTACCATACCTACCCCGTTGACATCCCTAATTATATTGAATTCTTAAAAAAAAACATCAAATTTCACTATGAATATTTTTCAATGTCATTTCCGACTCACAATGCAAACGTTCTATACTTAGTCCTACTAAGTTAATCACACGAGTATTTTTTATAATTTTTTTCAAGAGTATTCTTTAACAATCTTTTACAAGTTTTATATGGCGAGTATTCTTTAACACCGTAACCAATTTTATCTTTACCCACGATGAGGTGTTTGAAAGAAAGAATTTTAAACTTAAGTTTCTATTGTTCAAAACGATATGCAAATTAAACTCACTAAGCTATAATTATTCTCTAAATGAAGTGTAGAGTGTTTTGATCTACTTCTTGTTAGATATTTGAGACACTAAAAAATTAATGTGTTATTTTCTACTTTTGTAAGATGTTGGTATATTCTAACATTTATTATATCCATATTATTATTATTATTATTATTATTATTATTATTATTATTATTATTATTATATACATTCGACAAGTGATAAAAAAATATTTGCATATATATGAAAAACCAATAAAATAGATTCTAAAATTAATGATTTACTCTATTTTTTTAACATATAAATCAATAATTATTTTATATTAGTCAAAGTTAATAATAAGGATCTATTTTGGTTTGAACTAAAAATGTGAATTTTCAAAATTGAACGAAAAACTTGTTTGACCTCACTAACTTTTTGTCAGTAACTTGTAGTTCTTTATACGTTAATTGAAATTTTTTTACACATTCATTTTTAGCTTCTGACTTTATATTTTATTTTCCTCTTTATTTTTAAACCAATTCTTAAATTTTGCTTTTAATATTGTTTATATAAGGATGTTTATTTTGTTCATATTTCCACTTGTCGATAAATTTTTTTTTATATAAGATTTTTTATTACATAAACAATTAGTTTCTATTAATAATTTTATGCTACATTATTTATTTTACTATTATATTGTACATGATACTTATTTTACTGTTTCAACTTTAAATTTGAAGATATGGAAATTATCATACGGTAGTTTTTTTTTATTATTGCACTATATTTTAACTATTATATTAATTCACATAATGAAAATAAGATGTCTACTTAAAACTTTAATATTTTCAGTTTATTTTAAATTAGATAAGAAAATATTAGTAAAATATCACAAAAAATATAATATTTTAAAGTAAAATATATAATTAAAATGATTGTTTGCTAAATAGAAAACTACAAAAGTTTAAAATCAACTTGCATATTTCTATAATTTTATATTTATGAACTACAAAAGTATACTATAATAGATAATTTTACCATATCCACTAACTAACTTAACATATTTTAACTACCAACTAACACGTTTTCAACAATTAACTTTTATTTACGACCTACTAATAATACAGATGAATTTCCAAACATGGAGGAATATAATTAAAGTATTTACCGGGTATATAAACATGCAAAACTTTCATTTTTTTTTTCTTCTTTTCCAATCCATAGTTTGTGTAAAATTTTATTTCTATGATTTTGATATTTTAATAAATTAAATTATTTTTAGATATACATAAACTAAGAATTGAATCAAATTTATAGAATTTCTCTGAAATTTCAAATAGAATAAAGACTCAAAAATTATAATTTAATCAAATATTTTATTTTCATTGAAGAGTGTGAAAACCAAAATCCATTATGTAATATCTAATAAAACTTAAAAGTATGTCATGCAAATTTATGAAAGATATTTACCCCTTCATTGTACTTATAGGCTTTTAGATAGTGTTGTTCTAAAAAATGTATTATATACTATTTTAACCTTCTTAATTTTCTTCTTTTGGCCCAACAACTTTTCTCAAGAGCTGCTATTTTCCCGAACCGGGAATCGAATCAAATTCAGAAACAACCTCTTCTGTTTCGTCCAAAACCATTACTTTGTCTATGCAAAAAGAACCAATTGATGCCACGTGAACTGATTATGATAACACAAACACAAGATTTTTCGTGACCAATATACATATATCATTACAGTGCCATGTTTTTAATTGATTTGGTGTAGCATTATTTTCAGAGAAACTAAGAATTCTTCGTTAGAACAAGGGACAAGAAACCTAAGAATTTGTTACAGACAACAATGACTAAACTTGCCATTTACACTACCTGAAATGGTGAGTGATGCAGGGATCACTGTATTATTGCTGCACTAGCTAGCGTCTCCAAGAATCAACAATTTCAGAGATCATAACTCAAAAATAGATTTAAAACAACAGAATGTAGATACAAAATGTACTGCACAAACTAAAAACGCTACCTGCAAAACAAATTTTATGCATGTGAACCAACCAATATGCACAGGATTACGAAGGGGAAGTGGAGGCTAGAAACTCATCAAATGCCCTCTTGGAATGCATGAGCACGAGAAATCGCTGCAGGGTTAGCTTCCAAGATTTGAGACACACCCAAGACACGGTCTTTCCCTTCTCTAGCCTTTGCCCTTTTTGAAATAGCACCTTCTGGTACACATTGCTGGTTATCAGGGTTGGTTCCTGATGAGGCCAATTTTGAGGCCCCATTTGGATCATCAATTGTAAGGGTCGTTGGAACCAACACACACATGTCTGATTTTTGTTCATCTGTTGAAAGGTTGTCTCTTGTGTGTTTTCCAAGTGTTGGGGAGCCGTTGCCGGAGCAGCAGCTATTACTGGTAGAGGAAGTAGGTGAAAGGCAGCCATTGAAACCCGTTGAAGCTGCTCCTGTTCCACCCCAGTATGATCCAGGAACAAATTGCAAGGGAAAGCTTGGTGGGTAGATTGTTGGAACTGCCATGATCGGTGTAGGACACCACTGCATTGAAGCAGGGTCGGCACTGGTATAAGGGTTGCAAATTTGTAGTGAAGAGGGGTGAACTGATGCAGTGGAAGCAACATTGTTCCAATCTTGATTCCAAGGGAATATCCACGGAGGAACAGGATAACACTGCAGAGGTTTTGATGCAGTTGGTTCAGTTGATTTGTTTCTTGGAGTGCAAGCATTGGTCATAGATGATGATCCACATAAGGATACTTCCTCCTCCACTTTTTCATGATTTTGTTCTTTGAGATTAAGCATTGACTCCATGGATTCACAGAGAGGAGGGGCATCAGGAGAAAATTTCAACACAGTACCATTATCTGTTGAAGACCTGAAAACAGCGGCAGATTGAAGTGTTGTTGAAAGTTGGTGACAAGAAGAGTCACTTGTAGTTGGAATTCCGTCACAGGATACAATAATGTGACGATATTGAGAAGCTAGGTGCTTGTTCTTTCGTCTCCCAGCACCCACTGGAACATTTCTCATGGTTCCACCTGCAGTCCAATACCTTTGGCAGTTCTTGCAGAAATGCCGAGGTTGATTCACATTGTAGTTATTGAAATAACAGAATTTGGTGTCTAAACTGTTGCATCGAGGACAATGCAGAATCTTGTCTGGTTTCTTCAAGATTTTATCTTCATCTGTGCTGCTACTCTCTGTGTTATTTTCTACTGCTTTGGAGTTTACTTTTGACTCATTTTCCTGCGGATTATTATGTGGGGTCTCTTGCTTGCTATTCTCAGAGTTTTCAGCACAGGGCATTTCAACTTCTTTTTTCTTTATGCCATTGTAAGCATTCTGAAATTAAAGCTCTAATCAGTGACAAGCCAAGTAGAACAATGTTGTGGGAAAATTAAGAATAGACGAGAAACAAAATCAACATTTATTTCCTATGAAAAATATACAATACCACACAAGAGGAACAATTGGAATTCAATTCAGCAATTTCTCAGTAATAGCATATAGCAGTTTCTCAAGGAATAGCATATTGGTTCGTTCATACATAAAACCATGTTCATCTCCTGTTTACTAATCTGTCTCAACTTCAGTTTCTCTCTCCCATCAAACTGATATATTCATGAAAATGAATCATACTAGAACTGGTAACTTATAAACAGCAACAATTGCATAAATTTACTGATAAATGACCACAAAGAGCACCTAGAAACTTTTGGACTTGATTGTTGCGAAGTGTTGACAAGGGAAAATTGAGTAAGTAACTAAATGAAAGATTCTAGTATAATGAACCCACATTACTCCAAAGAAAATATTCATCGCATTTATTAACATTTTTGTCTAAAGATGGAAAGGAAATGATTCATAGATAATCAACGCCATTGCTCCAATAAAGATGAAACAAGTTAATGTTTTAAAAGAACAGAAAACCACCATAGAGGTGTAGCAGAACCTATTTGAAATCTGAAACAAAACTACACTCTCAAGACAACAAAAACGAAATGTTAGGCATATTTTTCTTTAAAAACTCAATTACTCACACAAGACAACTTCACCAACCTCGGTCATAATTCATCAAACTCCTGTGAAACCAGAAAACACAAGGACAAATTGTGAACCAAAAGTTTACTAAAAATGAACGATTGAGACCACCCTTTGTTCCCATGAATCTGAACGTGCATCAGATACACATTCCCAAAATGTTAAAAGGGAAAATTGATAGGAATAAATGGTCTTTATATTTCACACTATTCTAAAGCTAGAACATAATTCTAGTACTACCCAGTTATGGCATAGATAAAGGAATGGTATTTTTTTAATGAAAACCCCATAAAATAAAATGGCTTTTGGGCATGCTTTATGAGTAAGTACCATGGTTGCAGAGTTGGCCGGAATCTGATATCCCACCTGAGAAGTGGCCGGAATCTGAGATTCCGGCAACGGAATCTTCCTGCCAAAGAGCCTAATACCCGGATCCTTATTAGACATGTCCCCTTGTGTATTAATTAATGGTAGTGTTGTTGTTGTTGAATGGTTTTTTTCCACAAGAACAGTGTGAAGCTTCTGAGCAGTTCCAAGATACATAGATATAGATAGAACAGAGAAAGAAAGAGTGAGAGAGATAGAGAAAGAGAGAGAAAATGAGATGGTAAAAAAAGCAGCTTTTGTTTCCACGGAACTTTTCAAGGGTGAAACTTTGCACTAAAAAAGCTAGAAAACCCTCTGAGGGAAAAAGTCACCCTGCAAAAAGCACCAACAACATGAGGCATCAGAGACACAATACCGTTCCTTTAAACTTTCTTCTTTTTCCCTTTTGCTCTTTTACATTTCTTCCTTATAAAAACCACTTTCTCTTAAATGCACCTTTTTTTTTTCTTTTTTTTCATTCTTTTTATAGATAAATAATGGATTTCTATTTTAATATTATAAAAAAATTATAATGTCAATACATAAAATATATTTCTTTTAAACTATATTATTGGTCACATGAATAGTAATATATTAATATTAATTTCTTTAATAAACACGTGATCATTAAACAGAATTAAATATTTATTCAATTAAATTAATTTATGTTACAAATAGAATGACAAGAGAGTGTGGGTTTCATTACCCTATCCCATCCACCCAATAAAATTTTATTAACATCTTCAAAATATAATTTTTTTTCCTCCACTCCATTTCCATTGATAACGAATATACTAATATACCTATATTCACACACATTTCTTATTTCTATTAAAAAAAATAAAAATCACACGAAAACATTATTATATTATTAAAATATTTAATATTAAAATATACTAATAATTTGAATTTAAAATTTCATGTTTTGGACGATATATATGATGCTCATAACAAAATGAAACATATATAATTACGGTGATAAAGTTATTTTTATGAAACTAATTATAATATATAGAATTATATAAAAAATCAACCGAATAATATTCTATATTATCAAAATATTAAATAAATATTATTAAATAAATATTTTTAAAATAATTTGATATATTATTGAATGAATTATAAAAAAAATATAATTAAGGGTATGATAAAAAAAATCTGAAAAATATAAAAAAACTTGTTAGTTATGAAACTGAAACTGTTGAATCATATCGAATGATATTGAAAATTATTTAACAATGATGTTCTTCTATTGAAAAAACAAAAAAAGAAACTAAAATTCAAAAACAATAAAAATCCTGATAAGTTTTTTTTATATCACCTAATCAATTAAAGGTTTATGTCATTGAGTTGAATTAAGAGTTAAACACTCTCATAAAAAAATAAATATTAAATAAAAATAATAAAGAAAGAATAAAAATTATTGTATGACTAAAAAATTATTTAATTAAAAACATCCATCTAAACTTAACCACACACAAAATAAAATAAAATAAAATGTATTACTAAGGATGTGATCCTTTAATTTGTTCCCTCATTTATACATATGTGTTCGTTGATTTCTATAATAACTATTTAAAAGTAATATTTTTTTACCTTAATTTTAAAATCAATGGTAATTGTGATTAATTCGTTTTCATTTTTAAGATTCGAATTCAGTAACAATTTCATTCTTAAAAAAAAAGTATTTTAAAACCGATTAAATGTAAGAAAAGAAATAACAAGTATGCTAAGAAAAGTAATTATGATATCCTTTGGTTGATTTGTTGGTATGTACCTTTGCAATTTGATAGTTGAGAAAAAACAAAATGAGTAGCTTTTATTCGTAGGAAACAGTGTTGAAATTAAGACATTGGACCGTACCTTGGACTTTTGGATTTATGTTTAATTTTAATATTTTGAGATTAAATTTTGAATTAAAATTTTACAGTGAGGGTAAATAAAAATAGAAAGTGTTAATTTGAATTTTGAAAAGATAATGGTAAAATGATTTATTAGGAATTATTAAAGTGGTGAAAAGCTAGGGTGGTGACATGTGGCAGATGAGCGAGCAGAGAGGTGAATGAGAGCCAAGAGATGTAGTGGCTAAGGACCAAGATGAGATGACGTAAGAGAAAAAAGGTGGGTCCCACAATGGAAAAAGGGCAAAAAGGTGATGCACACTTCAACCACACCTCATTCACCCTATTCTCTTCTCGCGCTGCCTTCAATTGCTGTACCTATTTTATTCTTTAATTATATTATTATTTAAATATATTTTTGTCCTTATCTTTTAATAAATTTTGAGATTAGTTTATTTTTAAATTTTGGACCAGTTTATTTTTTTATTTTTCAAAATATATAAATTTAGTTATTTTAATCAAATTTTGTTAAATTTATTTAATATTTTATACGTATTTTATAGTTATATTTGAATTATTTATATTGTTTGATACAATGTTAAATCAAATATTATTATAAAAATGTTTAAAATGTTAAATAAATTTAACAAAATTTGATTAATAAAATTAAATTTATGTGTTTTAAGAAATAAAAAACTAAATTAGTCCAAAATTTTAAAATAGACTAATTTTAAAATTCAACAATTTAAATATTTTTCGTACTGTATTTATTAAAATCATAAAATATACAATAATGCGCGACAAATTCGTAGGATAAAATTTGTAAAGGAATCATTACATAATTGCGTGACATAAAATAAGGCTCTTCTTTTGCACTAAAAAGCAAAAACATATTATTTTATTCACATTCTTACAAACAAATCAAATTCTTATGAGATATTTTCAATATGTTTCCTAAAAGTTTCTATTTTTATCCACTTTTAATATAAAAAAAATATTTTCAACTTAAATTTAGCAAGAAAATAAGTTGTTTCTTGAGTATGAAAATAAAATTAACTGAAAATTTTACGTCAAAGATAAAATAAATTTACAATAATATGATAATTAGAATAAAATAAGTTACTTTATGAATATAAATAGTTTTTTTTATCCTATTCTATCAAAAAAAATTTACAATAATTTAATAGACTCAAACATAAACTACAATAAATTTGTAATGATTTGTATATCTATTTAAATAATATGATTTTTTAAATACATGTCGAAAATGTAAAGTATTTAAATCGAAAATATTAAGCATACAAATTGTAAAATGTTTAATAATGAATATTATAATAGTGTTGTTTTTTTTTCATGAGTAAAGAATAAAATAAATTAAATAGAGCACTTGAGGAGTACTCTAACCCTTATACAAAGAAGCAGAACCTAGACAAATAGATGCAATAGCTTAGATCAAAACAAAAGATCATCCAAAACTATATGATTACAATTTGGAACAAATTTGTGATCCACAAAACAAAGGGGACAAAGAGTATGCATACCTAAAAACAGACTTCACCAAATTTCCAAATAGTATAATAATAGTATACATTAATCAGACCACATTTTTTCTAATACCAATACTTCAAACGTTTGAACACATCTTCCACCTCATAGAAGGAGGATAGATGCATCCAAATGGTCCTCCAAGAGAACAAGAAAGATTAAAGTACGCTTAATACATTTCATTCTCATTGCATTTGTTAAACTGGATAATTTCACTTCTGTCCCAAAGGAGATTGATCAACATGTACTAATGTATTTATGATTTGTCTTGGTCCCTTTGTCAATAGTGACCTGTATAAGCTTGCCTGACATACTTAAACACATAGCAGTTAATCATATCATAATAGTGTTGTTGTTCTAGATATGAAGCATGATGGATGACCTTATATTAGAAAATTCATTATTGTTCCTCTATTTAACATGAATGATCGATGAATAAAGTATCCATCAAATGATAGAATTTGACTTCAACTCTAACACTACAAATTTAAAATCTAAATGAAGATAAATTTTTGATGACTTTTCTGTAATCGATAGTTAATCTTATTGAATTTATTGAATTTTAAATGGAGAAATGGAGCCAAACGGGTCACTGTTACGAACTTTTGAAGAACAATTTCCTTCCCCAGTGGCACTTTTGGATGTGGGTGGGTCATTCGGTAAGTGGTGTTTGTGAGTGCTGGTGTTGTTGTTCAATGTTTGTTGGTGTTGTTTCATTCTCACGAGGCAAGTGTCTTTTGTACAATGTTTTAAGGTCTTTATTTGTATCCCAACTTGCAAATTAAGGTTCCCTCATTCTTCACAAACCAAACCTCTTCTTACAACTTGCGATCTTCTTCTTACTTTTGAATTTCGGGCAAGGGGGAGTGTACCCCAATATTTGGTTTTCAAAATTTGTTATCTAATTCTTCGTTTGTCACTATCGTAATCATATCAAAATCTAATTACATATTTGGTTTGCTTAGTTACAATTTTCTTTTTACTGTTAGTATTTATATTTCAAAACATCACATTTCAATCTTTGTATACAATATTTTTAATATTTTTTCTTTTATTTTAAAATATTTATAAAATTTGTGTTAGTAAGGGATTAAGAAGTTAAATCTAATATAATAGATCATATTTAAAAAAAGAATAATTTCAAATTTTATTAATAATTCATTATCCTCTTAAGTGATCTCAAATTGGAGTTTTGTGAATGAAAGAAAAAAAAAATCATTGAGAAAAAATCTCACTAAAATTGGTTAACTAAATCTCCCAACAAAAATGAGCCACCAACATGATAAATGATGAATGCTATCTGTCAATAGTATAACCATAAAAAACGTATCTTCATCCATGTCTCTATAATTAAAAATAAATAAATAAAACTTAATTAATTTTTTCCTATAACTTATTTATCTTATTAAATTGGTTAATTAGTAATTTGGTTTTGTTATTTAGGATGACTGAGTGTGTTGACCTTTAGATCATGCATTGCATCCATGTGATTATGATTTGTCAGTTTTAGTCAGTTATTTTTACTTTCAGTCAGTTGAATGTATCAGCTTTATGCCTTTTTTTCTCAGTTTCTAGTTCCTATTGGTTGTATCGTGTTTCATTATTAATGAAATGTTGTTCTTTGTTTGTTCTTTTAATGCACTACTTCTATTTGATGAATCCAAATGGGGAGAAAAAATTGAAATTGATCAAATTGGACAAAATTGGAAGCATTAAAAGTGGAATTAATATTAGTGATAGGGGGAGCATTTGCATCTGTGTGTGCTTGTTAGCTTGTTTGTACTGCTCTTGGAAATGATTTTTAGGTTCACAAGTTCAAGCTTAGGTGACACTTCATCAACTCAATGGTATCCAACCAATGGAAGCAATTTGCAATGGAAGATAGATGTTAGCTTTATCAAATCAAAGGGAGAATGTTGACATGCAAAGCCTGGATGGTGTGTTTCTTGAAGATTTGATGAAGCTTTGTTGAAGAAACTTGAAGTCATTACTTTGGAATCATGCCTACATTGATGAAGTCATGGAGATTTGATGTTGCTCATGTTGAACAAGCCTTGAACGCTTGCCCTCCATATGGATCAATCATTAGGAAAAAAAACTTGAAGTTTGTAATTCTCTTTGTAGACCATCTAGCATTTGTTAGATGTATAAGGTCTTTAGTGTGTCTTTTAATTTGTTGAAATATTTTTCAACAGGTTAAAATGTGTCTTTTAATCTGTTGAATGGATTTTTAACAGATTAAAAGGTTAGTTGCAGTAGTCTTAAATTGTGACTTATTCAATCAATTGATTTATTTTTTAATCGACTGATTTCACTTAAGTTAAGTGAAATCAATCGATTGATTTAAAAATCAACCTATTGAATTTCATAACAGTTTGACTATAAGAGTTGTACTTTTTGAAAGAGGGGTAGCAAGACCATTTTTTAGCACGAAACTATTCTGGAAACCTTGGAATTCTCTCTTTTTCGTGATCATATATATTGTAGCTGGTGAAGATTGATCTTAGATCAATTCTTGGAGCATTTTGATTTTGTTTGAAGCTTGGAGAAGGTGTTTGTGGTAGGTAGGGTTGTGCTACCATTGAGATTTGATCTTTCTCAAGCTTTATGTATGTGTCTGGTGGTTTTCCAGCTCTGCAAGAGGTGTCTTGTTGTGCTGTTGTGAATCTTATGTGATTCAAGAGTCTTTTATGTGTGCTTTTACTTATTTTGAAAGTGTAAGGGTGGAAACTTTGTAAATCTTTTGAAATAGTGCAAAGTCATGCTCGAGTTGCCTTGACATACTGGATGTAGCTCATGTTTGAGTGAACCAATATAAAAATCTTGTGCATCAATCTTTTCTCTAACCCTTCTCTCTTGCATTGTCATTTAAAGTTTAGAGAATTTGGATTTAAACCATCTTTTTTATATTTTTGAGTGTTTTGGTGGCATCTGCAGCATTGAGCATGTTTGTATAACTCATTAGAATCTGTCTTGATTGATCTTTTACATTGTTCTTGCTTTAAATCACAAATTTGTATTTCTGTATTTTTCCTAGTATTTTAGTCGACTATTTTTCTGATTCAATTGATTGATTATAACAGTATAGAATCTGTTTAGTAAAATCAATCGACTAACTTTATTTTTATTGGTTGAAAGTGTACTATTCAGAGGTGTTTGCAACCAAACTTGGTGATCGAATTGATTCAATTTAAAACAGTTTTAAACGTTCAAAAGACATCCTATTTTTTAACTAGCCAATTCAACCCCCCTTCTTGACATTTCAACCATTTCAAAAGTTACAACTGGGTGAGTAAATGATCCCGCTAAGCTAGTCTACTAAAATTCAAAAATGATTTGTGTAAGGAATTATGGAGGAAACTGATGTGAAATTTCAAGGAAAATGAGGTAATGATTTTAAGGAGGTGTTTTCAGTATGAAGTGATGAGATTGATTGGTTTTTAAATTATATGATTTTTTTTGTATGGCAATATCATTATTAAGGATGAATGGTATAACAAGTTGGTCTAGTGTTATGCATTGATTAGGGATACTCATTTTGAAGCCATCCTTAACTCTACTAGACTCACATACTCATATAGAAAATGAGGTCTAGGTGGTGACGAGTGAAGGAGGTTCCTATAGTTAGTTCTGGGGTCGAGGTACCCTTTTCTATTAAGTTATAAGTGAATGTACATAAACCTGATATGTATGTGTGTGTGTGTGTATGTGTGGTGTGGTTGTGTTATTGTATTTGGAAACTAAAATTGAATGATGTACTCTTTTTGAAAAACTTTTGTAGTAAAGTTTGTGACTACTCTATATATGTTTGGTTATGTATGTTCTCTATTTAAGTTTGGTTGGGATGCTACATACTAATAGTGTGATAATGCTATGTATATAGACTTGCTCTATATTTTAGGGTTGTTAAAACTACATTCTTAGGTAGAAAAATTACAACCTAACTATCAACTATAACTTTTGGTCAAGTAAGTACTAGATCCAATAATTGGTATCAAAATTAGAGTCACAAGCTTAATTTGTAAACATATAGACTATCTAACAAACAACAACAACAATAACAAATCACATTGTATCATCTATAAATCTTAAGCCATATCCAATTATCCTTTAAGAAACTTTTTTAAGGATTTTTCAAACTAAAATATTGATTACAAGATGAGTACACAAATCACTCTTAATTGTTCTTTCTCATTCTCTTCTTGAGACTAAGAACTTGAGTATTCTTTCAATTGTCGTTCATACCTTATAAACATAAATCACTCAAATGCATTATTAGACCATCTTTTTTGAAAGGATATACATTAAATGAAAAATCATAAAATATCTCACATTGTATTGACTACAACGTTCCAATTATTGCATAGTGACAAAGAGCACAAAATACAAACCTCGAAGAAGCATAAACATATATTTTGTTTATAAATATACTCTTTAATGTAATAATACTCCTTATGCTTTTGTGTTTTTCAATCCATACTTTTCGTGTTTATCTAATGAATGTGCTCTCAACAACATCTTTTATCTTGAGTTCTTTAACCTCAAAATGGCACCAAAGAGATCATTTCCCACTATCACCACCATCGTTGAGGCCATGTTGATTTCCCTTAGAGTTAGTTCCTAACTGGATTGTTAATCAATTTTCAATAAATGACACAAGTTAGATTCAAGATTAACAAGGTTTTTGAACCTGTCAATTGGATAAAGTTTCTATCTTTGTTCAACCATATATCTTAGAAGGCGATGTAGAGACTTGCCCCCAACTAAGGTTGCTTATAGATCGCATAATGATGTTAGATAGGGGAGGATCATATGGATTATGTTCTTAAAATAGGCGACATTATCTGTGGTGGTCACATGGCTCCCCACATGATGAGAAAACTACCACAACCTTATATTGGCGCTCCCTAAAAAGAGGTTGGAAATCGTGGAAAAGCGCTCACCACTTAAGGGGACATGTATCTAAGTAATGCACTGTGAGGCCTTTGGTTTCATCAGTATATAAGGAACAATAACTGCCTCGAAATGTTCTTGGTTAAACTCGTCTCAAGAGTTTAAGTAGGAATAACAACTATTTTTCCTTGAGTAGGACTCTTCAATTTCAATTTTTGCATCAACTCTAATTTCTTTAACAACCCATATATTTAACAATTTTGATCTCCGTCTTCTAGGAATAATCTTCAGCTTAGGTTGACAAAACTTCATGGTTTGGCCAATTGAGAATCTATTTTCTTCATTCACAATACCATGATGATCCTATTTATCACACTTTTCGTTCAATTAGGTGATTCTATTAAGTTGATGTACGTCATTGACCATTCCTTGCACTAATGCCTCTTTCTTCTCGTTGTTAGATTGTGAAGGGAAACCTCGAGCAATTTGCTCAGCTTCAAACATATTGAATATCACCTCTCCATCTTGAGTTCTTATTTTCAACTTTCCACCATCAACATCAATGACGACTTTAGTTGTTTTATTATAAATGGCTGCACAAGGGTGAGAGAAATCTCAACATCTTCCTCTATATCAAGAATGACAAAATCCATTGGAAAAGTGAATTTGTCCATCTTTACACGTACATCTTTGATGACTTTGTAAGGGTATTTAATGGACCGATCTAATCGTTGTAATGTCATCCTTGTTGGTTGACATCAAGTCCACCAATCCTCTTCAGTACAAAAAGCAACTTCAGATTAATACTAGCTCTGAAGTCAATGAAAGCCTTTCTCATGTGCTGATTTCTAATGGTGCAAGAGATGGTAAAACTCCCAAGATCTTTGAATATTGGAGGCATAGTCTTCTAAATTATAGCACTATAATTTCCTTGAACTTCAATAGTTTCCTCTTCTATATATTTATTTTTCTTGTTGAGGAATTTCTTCATGAATTTGGCATAAGAAGGTATTTGTTGTAGTGCTTCAAAGAAAGGAATATTGATCTCCAACTTTTTGAATATATCCATGAATCAAGCAAATTGTTTTTCCTTGTCCTTTGAATGAACTAATGGATATGGAATAAATTTATGACTTCTTTATCACCTTTTCATCTTCCTCTCCTTTCTAAATTCCTCCTCAATTCTCTCATCATTTTTCTCTTATTTTCTCTCCATTCTTTTTTTTTCTTACTCTCTTCATTTTTTTTCAACCTTTTTTTTCTCTCTCTTCCAACTCATTTTCACTTTTAATAATGATAACATTACAATCATCTATTGGGTTTACCTTAGTGTTAGCAGTGAATGTTTTTTCAAAATTTTCCTCTAACTTCTTTGTCAATTGACCCAATTGGGTCTCCAGATTGTGAAGAGAGGCTTATGTGCTTTTATGATTGTAGATGGAAAGTTGCATGAATTGTTGAAGTGTCTCTTTAAGCTTTGAAGTCATTTCATGCAAAAAGGGTTGTTGGTGTTGGTGTTATTGTTGTTGAAATGGCCTATTTGAAGGTTCGACTTGTCCCATGGTTGGATGAGGCTTCCATCCTTGATTATAATGCCCGCAATTGCCTTGTTTACCTTGCTTTCCTATGTAATTAGCTTCCTCCTGAGGCTTGCTTTGCATAATGCACTACCCATTAGAATGATCTCCACCACATAACACACAACTTTGAACTTGTTGTTGGTGTTGAGCTTGAGAAACATTTTGGATCTCTTGAGGAAGTGTTGAGAGTTTCTTCATAAGAGCTTCCAATTGTTGATTCATTAGCTTATTTTAAGCTAACAACGCATCTTGAGTTTGAAGCTCCAATACACCTTTTTCTTTGTACTTGAGTTCTTTCATTTTGTATTAAACCATATTCTCTATCAACTCCTTAATATCTTTAGGTATCTTTTATTTTATCATACCTTTAGTTGAGGCATCTAACATTAACTTTGTATGCACTATCAATCCTCTTATAAAGATATTGATCTGTGTTGGCTCATAAAATCCATGAATAGGAGTTTTCCTAAGCAACCCTTTGAATTTATCCCATTCTTACCTCAATGATTCATCATACCCTTGGCGGAATGAAGAAATCTCATGTTTCCCTTGATTAACCTTTAATTGAGGAAAAAATATGTGTAGAAATTTTGTAACAACTTCATCCCATACAATCACACTAGGAACCTGGTGAATCTTGATCGTGTTGTAAATCTCTAAGAATGTGATCAAATGGGTGTATAGGTTCTCATAAGGTAACCCCTAAAACTAATTGTTCTACATTAGATGAATAAGAGCATGCTTCATCTCCATGTTGGTTGTGTTCACCACTAGCTTGACAGCATTATTGAAATTCAACATCCCGGTGAATGTTGAATAATTTCCAAAAGTACATTGTCTCGAACCCCCCTCAGCCATTTCTACCTCTTCTTCTTAATCTGATGACTGAATATGAGAAAAATCTGATACAATTTATGCTTCTCATGTTGAGGCTTCACGTGCTTCCTTGAAAAGTCTCCTTCATGTTAGCATAAATGGTGTGATGATTTGGTGCTTGAAGATTTGATGAAAATATGTGAAGTCATTGCATTGGAATGTGTTGAAGCCATGATAAAATTGATGAAGGTGTGAAGACTTGATGATTCACGTATTGATCAAGCCTGGTGTGTGTGCTGCATCTGAGTTTCACATGAAGAACACAAAGCTTGAAGATTGATGCTCATAGTGTAGACAATTTCGCATTGTATAGATGTCTAGGGTTTAGTTGGTGTCTTTTAACTTGTTGAATTGGTTTTTAACAGTTTAAATGGTTTGTTGTAGTAGTTTTTTTGTTGCATATTCAATCAGTTCATTTATTTTTTAATCGATTTATTTCACTTACGATAAGTGAAATTAACAGATTGAATGAAACATCAACTTGTTGAATTTGTTAACTGATTAACTATATATTCTGTTTTTCTAGAGAGAGAGGTAAGACTTACCATTTTGAGCAATCATTTGATATTCTGTGAAAGACTTTTTCCCTTTGGATCATGCAAAAGTGTAGCCCTTGGTGATTGATATTTGATCTTTCTTGGAGCAATTTTGCTTGTTTCAGGAATTTAGAGAAAGTGGTTTGGTTGGTTAGGGAGAGCCTTCATTCCGGTTTGATCTTTCTCAAGTGTCTGGGTGTTACCTGGTGGTTTTCTAGGTTTGTAAATGTGATCTTGTTGTGTTTATTAATATTCTTGTGGGATTCGAGAGAATTGGTTTGTATTTTTTCTTATTTTGAAAGTGTAATCTTGTAGATTGTGTAAATCTTTTGAAATAGTACAAGTCAGGCTCGGGTTGCCTTGGCAAATTGGATGTAGCTTAGATTTGAGTGATCCAATATAAAAACCTTGTGTGTTCTAGCACAACCTAAGGCATGACTCATATCTATATTACTCATTTGAATCAATATTGTAGCAATTGCATCTTCATTTCGTGGTTGATTTGATTCAAGTTAAAGGTGATTTAAGCTTTCAAAACTAATCAAAGTTTTTAATAAGCCAATTCAACCCTTGCTTCTTGGCATATTACCCATTTTAATACTCGCACTTCATATATTGTTATTCCTCCGGGTTGGTCTTTTTGAAACTCATTGTTTTGTATTAAATGAATGAGAGCATGCTTCATCTCCATGTTGGTTGTGTTCACCACTAGCCTGGAAATACTATTGAAATTCAACATCTCGGTGAATGTTGAATAATTTCCTAAGGTATAATGTCTAACACCCCCATCAGCCACATCTACCTCTTCTTGTTGATCTAATGACTGAATATGAGAAAAATCTGATACAATTCTTGCTTTTCATGTTGAGGCTTCACGTGCTTCCCTAAAAAGTCTCCTTCATATATTGTTCTTCCTCCAGATTGTTTGTTCAATTTCAAGATTGTAATTGATCAATCAAAATCTTGCCTCTCATGCAAAACAAGGAAATACTAAAAGGAACGAGTTAACAGTTAATAGTTTATTTATATGCAAAAAATTAAACTATATACAAAAATAGAAATAAAATAATTATATAAACAACTTATGAATAACTTAAACCAAAATTGGTAAATAAAACACAATTGACTAAACAAAACGCCAATCCCCGACAACAACACAAAAAACATGTTATGATATTATAAGTGTACTCAATCACACAACTAATAAAGTGGAAGTCCAAATATTGTTTTCCCAAGAGACTCGTGTTTGTTCAGAAAAATTATGATTATTTACTCATTAAGGCTAAGAACTTTAAAATAATGAAGAGTATTGATTTTCAATAAGATAATTTTAAATTTTAGAAAACAATTAAATTTATGAAGTAAAATATGCGGTAGAGATTTCACCAGAGTTGGATTTTGTGTTCCAATTCAATGTAAAAACACTAAATAATATACCTCCAATTTTTACTCTAGCGTTTACACCACAAGTTAACAAGCTCTAATTCCTTAGAGGTGATGTAAATGCACAACGAAATGTTTAGTGTTTGGATAAAAACCAAGAGGGGGTGAATTGGTTTTAATATTAAAATTAATACTTTAAAATTTTCTTAAAAATTTACCGTTTAATTTAAACCTTAGTTCATTTTAATGTAACAACAGATACAATAAAGAGATAGGGAAGAAAACTTGACTCAAGTATTTATACTGGTTCAGATCAAAAGATCCTACGTCCAATTGTTAATCTCTTTAAACAAAGAGATTAACTCAATCACTAATAATAACAAATTACAATCATATAATCAAGATAGTAGGGAAAAGAAAACACCTCTAACACAAGAGATGAAAGAAACTTTCTCTGAATCACATAGAGACCTTGACCTAGCTTTCCTAGCAACAACAACAACACTCAATCTCCTAGAAACCCTCTTAGGAAAAGTTATCGCTTTACTCACACTAGGCTTTTCAAAGCACTTTTAAGAACACTCAGAGTACTTTTTTGCAATCACAACACTAAGACTATGGCTCTCAAAAAGGTAAGTTCGAAGTTGAACTACAATTCTTTAAATAGGGGTTTCAAAAATTAGGTTAAAAATTTGAACATACATGTCCCAACTACCAAGGATAATCGATTATCACTTATGATAATTGATTATTCCAGTAGATTTTCTGAAAAAAAAAATTGAATAGGATAATCGATTATTCTGGGAGATAATCGATTATTCCAGTAGGTTTTTGAAAAATAAAAGTTTGCACAGATAATCGATTATCATTAGTGATAATCGATTATCATTGCGGATTTTCCAAAAATGAGAGAACACAAAAAGATGAAGTTTATGCTGCTAATTCTAATTTAATTAAAACTATTTTACAACAGCAGTTAACTTATTTTACAAGATAACTTTAAACATTTAAAAGCTTGTCTTCAATCTTGTTGGGTCATCACTCAAAATCTTTATGCTTTCTTCTTTTGCCAACAAGAGGTAAGTTTAAACCTTACTAATAAAAACCCTAATCCCTTAGACGTTTTTACCAAAAGTTCGAATTAAATTCAAATGTGTATAATTACTAATTTATTAAACTCTATGTCTATAGGCAAAATCTACTAGTTGTTCTATCCCAATCAAGGTTCTAAATTATTTTCCAATAATAATATACCTTAAAATAGGCAATCAAATATCATGAAGTTAAGAACAAGAACAAAACACAAGAGTAATAGAAAAGAAGTATATAAAATAGTAAAAATCATAAAGAGAGTAAAGATACATTATGTCAAACCCCAATAAATAAGGGAGTTAGTTACTCCTAGACATTCTGAACATTAGAAAAGGGATAGATGATGAAAATAATGGTGATGATGAGTGACTTTAGCCTCTAGAATACACCTTTGTCTATCCCATAGGGTTAGTTCCCTAGTCCTCAAAAAATTCTTTTTCTAAGAGTGTGACACATTCTATTTAATGATTTTCAAAAACACAAGTCATTGGGCGGCATGACCCGACGAATTAGTCTTTGTCGTTGGGCAAACTGGGCCGAATTGACTAAGCTTGGAAATTATACTTGAATGAACTATAAGTGATAGTCATTAATATATAACTTTCATCTTCTCAGATTCCCACATCTTTAATATATTCTTCAAATATTGAGATTCTCATTCAAATCTTCTAAGTTTCCCACTTATTCTATAAAATATTTCACAAATAAAATCCAAATATTTATCTTTCCAAAATTATTCAATAATCCTTAATTATTTAAAAAGATAATAAAAAATAAAAAATAAACATAATAAAAAATATGATAATGCCAATTATCAAGGACTATTGTTTCAAAGAGTACTTAATATCTTAGTCAAGATTGATTGTTATTCCAAAGAATACTTAGTGTCACAGTCAAGAGTATTGTTGTTCCAAAGAATATTCAACATCTTAGCCCAAAATTGATTGTTGTTCAAAAGAATACTCAATTATTTAGTCAAGAATAGCTAAGGTCAAAAAATACTTGGTTTGTAATTTGCAGCGTTAGTTTGCTTAATGGAACTTGATCGTGTTGATCAAGAATTGAACATAGCTTATTAACAAATGAACCCATATAAAAAAGAGTGCAAATATTTCTTCACTCTTAACTCTTTGATTACATATTAATTAATAAATTTCTATCTAACATTAAGGGATGTGATATTTTTAAGCAAAATTTCCTAAAACATGTTTTGACTGTGAATCTATCAAATAAAAGCTTTGTGTGATCACTTAATGAGACATTGCTCTTGTGAATTACCGAAAAATTCATTTTATACACAATTGAACAATCCTTTTTTTATATTTGATTTATTTTAAAAAAGACAATAATGACCAAGATTGATGTTCATGCTAAATTGTTGATTAAGAAGATTGGAGAGAATCAAAGGAAAATTAACATAGGATCATTCTATTTTTTAAATAAACATTACATGATATTATTTCCAAGACTTGTTCTCTAATAATTAAAAATGATCAACACATCATAATAGAAGGTTTACTGTTAAACATAACAATTGTAAGAAATTCTAAAAGAAATTGAAAATAACAATTTGTTGTTCGAAAGTTGAATTTGCTTAATAAAATAGTTTTATAGGCTAGTTCTCGTAATGCAAAAAGACTTTATTGAAATTGAGCGTTGCACTTGCTCAATTACATAAGTGTTGATGATTTTAATTACTCCAAAGTTGGTGAATTCACTAAGGCAAAGCTAAATTCACTCAACGAAAATTTGTACAAAAGACAATGAGCTCAACTCAGTTTGATCCATCTTAACCTCGATTGGGCTTGGACCCAATTAACACGAGCTTGAGAGTTGTCCTAGGATTCAAAAGCAATTTGCCCCAAATAGGTAAAGTTTTCTTATAATGTTTTTGCTTCATTTCTCAATGAGACCAATCTCATCCTACTTTCGCGTTATCATTATAGGGAAAACGACATTGATGGGGTTTGTAGGGTTTTCCATTCTATTTTTCAGGGTTTGCAATCTTCACACTATAAAAAGACTAGTAATTATTTGGTTTAATCACACGGAAGGTCCCTATTTTCGTTACAAAATCTCAATTGGGTCCTCAACTTCAAAGTTATCTCAATTGGGTCCTATTTTTTGAAAAATTGTTCCAATTTGGTCATTTCCGTTAGGGCATCATTGACGTTGTTAACTGTGTGCCATGTGTCAGCTTGTGGTTTTTTTGATTTTTTTTAAATTGTTTTTATTTATTTTTTTAATTTTAATTTTTTTTAATTTTTTTTTCTTCAAAAAACAACTGACATGTGTCAAATTAGGGTTTTGCCACGTGTCAACTTATGATTTTTTTATTTTTTTATTTTTATTTTTTTTAAAATTTTTAAAATTTTTAATTAAAAAAAAGAAACTGCCACATGTCAAAATATGATTCTGTCACGTGTCAATTATTTATGTGAAAAATCTCGATTTGGTCCTTGTATTTGTTATTTTGTCTTAATTTAGTCATAATCTCTTTTTAAACGGAAGTAATTTCATCCCTTCCAAATTGAGACCAAATTTAACTTTTATATCAATATTATAATGATATTTTTATTATAATAGAGATTAAATTGAGACCATATATACTTGGTTAACTTTTAGATATTTTTTATATTCAAATGTAAGTTGTTTAGAAATTATTAAAATAATTTTTTTAAATAAAGTTCAATGCAAAATTTAAATTTAAATAAAATTAATTTGGTTAAAAATATCTATTATAATAAAAATATCATTATATATTGATATAAAAGTTAAATTGGTCTCAATTTGGAAGAGATGAAATTACTTCAGTTTAAAAAGATATTAGGACTAAATTGAGACAAAAAAACAAATACAAGGACTAAATTGAGATTTTTCACATAAATAATTGACACGTGGCAGAATCACATTTTGACACGTGGCAGTTTTTTTTTTTTTTAAATTTAAAAAATTTAAAAATTAAAAAAAAATTAAAA
>Ga0214545_1000466_pt1 | contig 64030 bp, 27 predicted proteins | sample CNSS4metaG_FD_160064 | JGI IMG/M metagenome (GOLD analysis project Ga0214545, IMG submission 160064) | Root nodule microbial communities from cowpea collected in UCLA plant growth center, Los Angeles, California, USA - CNSS4 | ecosystem: Host-associated > Plants > Roots > Nodule | place: USA... | reverse complement strand
CAGAAAGGATATAAAATCAAATAGTAAATACAAAATATTACATCATAAAGAGTAATGAATAATATGATTATCAATCATATGAGTAATTGTATAAATCAATGGACGACCATTAATTCATAACATCTTTGAGTATGTTGCATATTGCATTTGTAAGTAACTTCATTATCAACTTTAATAAAACACTGTAACTTAGATTGTTTGGATTGAAACTGATGCAGAGGTTATATCGTATAACTATAAATAGAAAAATGTGTCTTACTATTTTTTTTTTCATTCTTTCCTTTTGTTCAAGGATTATTAACTGTTTTTATTATTTTTTTTTCAAAAAATGGAAACGTGAATAAAGTAAAAAGGAAATTAAGTGCTTACTTTAAATAAATTAATATAATAAAGACGTAAGTACAACTAATATGAAATGAGGTTTTGACGAAAAACCTAATTTTAGCCACTAGTAGGAGTTAGAATAGAACACTTTTAAAAATGGTGCGTGTTGGAGTCCAATAACACTTCTGAAAAAGATATCTTTAGTTAATGGAGTAGTGTCACTATACACACTAACAAAAAGAAAACCACGTTTCTGGGTTAATGGAGTGTGAACATTTCACTACATATATGTTAATTGAATTTCAAATTAAATCGTTTATCCTTCTCATTGGTATGTGAAAAACAAAAATTGTTCATACACAATTTAAAGGAGTACGGTTCTATAATCGCATATAATGATTTCTACAAAGCCCTAATTAATTTTCTTCATCTCTTCTACTAGTCCTCTAAATTTAAAAATAAACAACGCGATTTTAAGAAAATGATTACAAAGTTTTTACTTTAGTCCATTTATAACTTCTTTCATTGAACATTGATAAAAAAAAAATATATCGTGTTTCACGTATACTATGTACTAAATTTATTCATAGGACCTTCCAACTTATGTCATAATGCGCTTGATCATGAACCTTCAAAGATGTAATAATTTAATCTTAGTAATGTTTGACAAAAAGAATTAGATGACAAACGCATACTTCAAATATTTAGGAATCATGTAAGTTGAAGGGGCTTTTGTGGTGTGCTGCAGTTCCTTCCACTTCCATGCATTGTCTTGTCAGGCACTGGAATTTTGATAATTAATAAGCCAAAATATATCAAATTAAAATAATTATTAAATTACATTTTCTTTAAGAGAAAAGATGGAACCATCCATACGTCAGAGGAAGAGATGAACAGTTTGAAAAGAAAAAATAAATAAAAAAGGTGCAACAACTAAAAGTCTAAAAGGAAACAATCATCAAATTCTTAAAAGAAATCATGTGAAGGAGCATTCATGTATGACTTTTAGGAATATGTATATCAAAGAAAAAGAGAGGTAACATGGGAACAATTAACATCTTCCAACTTTTAATTTGAAGCCAAGAGAGAAATAAATCTTACGAGTGCCACCGGTGTTTCTATTCACAGAAACCAAAACTAATTTAGTATGTTTAAGAAATAAAACAAATTTGCAAAAAAAAAATAATAATATATATATATATATATATATATATATATATATATATAAAAAAAAAAAAAAAAATAAAAAAAAAAAAAAAAAATATATATATATATATATATATATATATATATATATATTATCATACAAGTCAATTTTAAAAATTAAATTAAACTTAAATTTATATTTTAATATGGTATATCGAAACCATAAATTAAGTGTGAGAAAGTGTTACAAGTGCTTAAAATTTAAGAATTCTGGATAAAAGAATAATAAAAAGGTTTAAATACAATTTTAGTTTCTATTTTTGTCTATTTTGTTCAATTTGATAATTTTTTTTGTCAGATATTTAATAATATTTTAATTTTCGTTAATTTTATTTAATTTGGTCAATTTTAATAACGGTGTTTGAATAGTAATGAAAGGTGAACCTAGTATTTTTATGTGTCAGTTTGTAAGTTTTTTATTTTTTTTTATTTTTTTTTAAATTGTTTACATATCAAGTCAACATTGTGTCACATGACAATGTCAGTATCATGTGTCAATTATTATCAATGTAATATGTGAGTCAGCATAAATATCACATGTCAGTCAATACAAGTGCCATATGTTATATTCAATAAAATACATGTGATATTTATATTAATTGACACGTGACATCAATACGTGATACTGACACTCAATTGATATGTGACACTATACTGATATTGTTATGTGGCACAACATACATGAACTTAATATGTAGACAATTTTATTTAAATTAAAAAATTAAAAAAAATAAACTAACAGGTAACATTAACGGTTTACTTTTCATCAATTACTTAGACACTATTATTAAAAATAATCAAATTAAAGAAAATTGACAAAGAAACGAAAATTAAAATAATAAAAATTAAATTGAATATAAATAAAGACTAAAATTGTATTTAAGCTCGATGATGGTTTTCTGTTTATAGTATAAAATTATAATTCACTCACGGATGTACGGTGAGTGGTACCCGAGAAAATGAAAGGTTCCGAAGAAAATGCGTGGTATTGTTTTGCATAGACTTTGTCTCTGTTTATTGTAAGTGATTGAATCGTGTGGTGCTGATGTTGTTTTTTGTCGGGTACAAAAGAAACAAAATGTTAGACTTAGTTCTAAGTAACGTCACTCAGAGACTCAGAGTCAACAAGAAGCATCAAGTGACACGTCTTTTCCCTAAGAAAAGTAAGAGCATTGGGATCAGAATCAGAATCCCAATACATTACAATTTTATATTTTCACTCAATTAATTATAAATTAAATAATAAGGGATGGTGATTCCTCCTCCACCACAGTCAACAAACTCTACCCATGCAAATTCTTAATTCAGAGGAATTCTAATTTTTAATTTCACACCTTTCAATACAAATTTTGTGAATAAAAGGGATAAATTTTGTAATAATGTTAACTAATATGGGTGTTTTCTCCTTTTTATTGTAACAGAATAATTAAAATGATGAATATTAAAATAATAAATAAAATTATGAATGATAAATAAATAAAATCAATCAATACTAAAATACAAAACATTAGACATTTCAGGTGCATTTACATAAGGTACTTGGTAATTAGTACTATAAAGTATATGGATGCAAAGTCAAGAAGAATTTTAATATAGTAAAGAAAAAAGGGTGCTTGCCTAACCGATATATAGTGTGTCTCATCGGTTTCTACATATGGCGTGTACAAAACTCATTAATATATTATAAAAATTACATAGAATTTTCAAAACTTATTTTCCAGTTATTTTAAATATTTCACTTAAAGGTATGACCTTATATTAGGTTACGCGCATTATGATCATGCCTACTGTAATGTAAAGTCTATAAAAAAAATTAACGAGTCACATTCATTATTTATAAACAAAAGCATATATTATTTTAATATTGTTGAGCTCATAAAATAATATTTGTTAAAAATTTTCACATCGTCAGAGATAAACTAATTGTTAATAATTATATAATGAATTCTAAATTCATAATGTTTTTTTCTAGATAGTTTTTAACTTTCTTTATATTATTTATATTATAGTAGTAGAATATTGTGAGGTCTAATTAAATTTCTGTTCCGAAGAACGTAGGTCTTTTTTGGATCAAAGGGTTAAAAGTGTTTTTTGTGTATTTTAAAATTTTGTACATAGTAATTATTCTCTGATTATCTTTAGACAACTGTCATGATTTTTTCTCTAATTTTAAAGATTATTGTGTTTTTTATTTTTATCTTATTTATCTATTTATCTATTAATCGGTTGATTTTTTGAGGCGAAGATAATATGCTTCATTAATAATGCGTTTTTCTCAATAAATATGATTTATATGAATACAAGCTATTTTAATTTTTTTATACCGAAAATGTTCTAAGGTATATTCTTCCAAGATTTAATGGCTCGTTATTTTCAATATTCCTATGTCTATTTTTTCTTTGATTTTCAATTCATTTTGTAGAATAAAAAAGTCAACTCTTCAAGCAAACTTTTTCATGTTAGAATTAAAATTGAAATTAGTATATGAAAAAGTATCATTCATATAATTTTGAATCTATTATCTTAAGTATATTTGAATCTATAATAATAACATGTTCTCTTGATATAAATTTTTAGTAATTTTTCCGCCACAATAATGGAATGAGAGAATAGAGAATAGTGTAGTATGATGTGAGGATCTAATTTATTTATGGACAAATGATACTCTCATTTGATATTGTTATTCATCCATTACAAAATAAAATTATTCTTTAATTACCACAGATTAAAAGTCTCAAAAAAAAAACTTAAACACTAACTTATCACTTTTAATTTTAGCATAATAGTAACATTACGTGTTCTTAATATACTTATTATATAACTATTCATATATGAGACAAAATGTTAGATTAAGGATTAACATCTTGCAGTTGGATTATATATGTAACTTTATAATTATATATTTTATCAAATATATATTTTTTCAACATCCAACGATCTTTGCTTTATTTATCATAGCTAAACCAATCAATGGTCACATATTTTACACAATGAATAATATGAATCATAATATGGACGTGCAACATGAAATTTTTATTAATGTGATCTTAACTTGCTTAATTCCATTATGTCCTTTTTAAGTTTAGCAAGATTAAAAATAACAAAATCAAATTTTAAATATTAAAAAAAAAAGTTGTATGAAATATACTAGAATCATATATGTCTATGTCATGAAAATATCCAAAATTAAAAACTCCCACTACCCAGACAACTAGAGTGCTCATGAAGCCTTTTGGGGGGTTAATCATGGAATTTGTGTTTATATATGTTCTTTGGAATAAGCGAGAGCAAGGTTTGGATTTTCAACTTTATTTTCTCTTGAAAAAAAAAAGTTCACTTAAGTTAAAATAGGACAAAAACAAAGTTTGGATGTTTGTTCTATTTTCGTTTCGACTTTAATGAAAATATTAGAAAAATTACCCTTAACACTATAATCAAATCAGTTTTCAAAAATCTTTTCAAAAGTATTAAACTTTGGTCATTTAAAATCATAGCATAAATATTTCAAATAATCAATTCAAGCCATAATTTGTTCAAATCTCACCTTTCACTCATTTCATTTTAACTTTGGTCATTTAAAATCATAGTATAAATATTTATATTCACATCAAATTGATCAAAATGACATAAAAAGGGTTACAAAAAATAATTCTACTTATCTAAATTATATTTAAAACTCAATTTAAGAAAATTTTATACCTTAATATGCATAATTTAGTCTCTCAATCAACATATTAAGAAGAATATCCAATCCAAAATATTTTAAACAACCATTTAACAAACAAAACCCAACATGTGTGTGTAAATGTGTGTATTTCTTTGTATGTGTGTTTATGCCTAAGTATGTGTGTTTGTTTGTGTCTATATATGTGTGTTTGTGTTGTGTTTATGTATCTATGAGTGTGTGCTTGAAATCTCACCCGTACACAAATTTTTCTTTTTTTAACATCAAATATTAAGAAAGAAAAAATAGTTGCATAAATATAAAAATAATTACCAAAAGGATTGAAACTGAAATTCACATATGTTCACATGTGTCAAATATAAACAATAAATAAAAACATTTAGAAATAGTATAAATAATTAAAATAAACCCTTTGAATGAAATCTACAAAAGTAAAAGGATATATAATCAAAATTGTCACAAAATATAGACTGTTTTAAAAATTTGAATGACCTTTGTGAATATCGAATAAGCCAAATAATTAAAAAAGGAAATGAAAAATTGTATAAAGAAAGAAAAAGAAAAAAAAATCAGATGAAAAAAATTTAAGAAATAAAAATAACACTAAAAATCAATGCTTTATATTATTTAATAAAGTAAAATATGTTTTAACAATTTAAAATTGAATACATATATAAGAACTGATATAAGAAGCACCAACATTTAAATATCTAATTTTAAAAATTAAATACTATTATATTCATGCTCATAGAATTTATTCAAGGATTTTTCATTAATATTAAAACACGAATTTTAAACTATATTTATGAAAATAATTTTTTTTGTTATAAATGCTTTATTTAATTGTGTATAATAATTTTGTTATGATCAATCACTATGACCTATTTGAATGCAAAGTCAACCAGAATTTTAATTCGGTAAAGAGAAAAGCATGCATATCTAACCAACCAATGACTCCTGTATTTATACATATGACATTTATACATATGACGTGTGATTGGTACCAAAAAAAGGAGATAGTTATATATCATAACAAATTGCATAGAATTTTCAAAACTCACTTTCTTTTTTTGGTCATTTTAAATATTTGACTTAAATGTATAACTTAATATTAAGATTAAGATGCGCGCATTATGATCTTAACATAGAGTCTTTAAATATATTTTTAACAAGAGTTATATTAATTATTTATCAATAAAAACATGTATTATTTTAATATAGTTTTATATTTATATATAAATGGAATTCTTTAAATAAAAGTATTTTTAAAGTAAAATAATTATTGTATTATTTTTATCTTTTAAATAACAATATTTTTTAAATTTTATCATTTTTTATTTGATCATTTTTCAAATTGAATTATTTTTTAAATAAAAAATTATTTACAAAATAAATAAATTTATTTAGAACAAAATTATACAAATTATTTGTATTTAATTATATTACTATAATAATATTAATTTTATTAATTTTTATTATACTATCTACATATACTTTCACTAAAATTTAATTATATTTTAATTTTGTGATAAATTTGAAAATTTTTAATTAAGTATGTAATAATTTTTGTGATTGAACACTTAATAAATTTATACTTAAGTGTGAACCTTTTATGTAAAAACATAAATTTAGTAAATATTTAATAAATTATAAAAATTATTAAAAATTTAATTAAAATTTTAATTTTAAGAGGATTAATAATTAAGTCTGTAAGAAAATTAAAATTGAATTGTTTATTGTCTAAAGATGTTTCAAGAAATATTGATGCATGCTTCCAAGGTTAAAATGACTCTTTATTCTCAATTGCTAACCGTAATTTAAAAGTTTTTTGTTTCATCAACTACTCTTCGAGTAAGTGTTTCCAGATTTATAATTTTTGTTAACGTAAAAAATAATTATCAATTTCATCCATAACTAATTTATATTAAAAGTGTTGACTTATTATGTTTAATGACATATTTCTTTTCAATTATTATTTTTTTATTTATAAATTTGAATCAAAATATTCGAACATAGTCTGGTTAAAAAGAATGACATGTGAATTTTTTATTTTATCCAGACGACATGATTATCACTTTCCTCTTTTTACAACACGTTGGTTCATTGAATATAGAGAATTAACAAACAAAATTCATCAAGTACCCTAATATGCCTGATGGATATAAACATTACTAAATTTGTATTTTTCACATAATAATATCACAATGTCCTGGTATTTGTTGCAAAATTATGCATAACTGCAATGGTGCTGTCATAATTTTATAGTCAATTTCTCAACAAAGAATCAATATAAAATAAATGAAGAAAAATTTATAGCCACAAGTAGTTTCTCTTCTTGCTTATGTCATCTACCTATTCATTCAATAAAGATGGTCATTATGCATGTTAAATAAATGAGTTGATTAATTTTATAAGCATTATACTTAGTCGATAAATTAAAAATAATTGTTTATTTATGATTTATGAAAAAAAGTAATTTTGTCATGCTATATCTAATAAAATTAGTCAAATGACATTTTATTTATATAACAAGAGAAATCTAATCTATATCTATATAATTATTTTTAAAAGTTATATATTTTTTACGGTTTTTCAACATATTTTCTCTGGTTTATATATACAAATCTTAAAATAAAGAAAAATATATATTGTCTTTCCTGTATTCACTTTAAATTATTATTTTTTGTTAACTTCTTTAGATATTCTTTTAATGATCTTCTATAATAATCCTAATTCCCTAAAGAATAATTTATAATCATTTTTTTTTAACAGTAGCGATGATCACTCACATGTATAATCCTAAATTGTTAATGTTTTACAGTATTTTCTTAAACAAAAGAAAACTATAGAAATTGTAGTTAGAAATTAAGAGATGATATATTGATAAACTGTAAAGATAGCTTATTTTGTCCCATTTTATCTCTTTAAATATAAAATCAATCATCAATCACAAAAATAATTTCAAACCTTCTCTTTTTATAATTTTACCCTAGTAAAATTATTCTTAGCACACTGATTATCACTAGACAAAAAACTATAATCATTAGTCAGAGCGCAACTCTTTTACCACAAGACAATTGATGCTACCTGGAACAATCTTTCCCTCATAAGGGTTCTGATACCAATTGGTAGGATTGAATGCTCACCACTAGGTCAAAAACTATATTCATTAGTTAGGGCACAACTCTTCTTACTTAAGAGCGTCAGAGTCCAAGCATCACGATTTGATTGAAACCTAGTCCATCTGGACACTGCCACGGGATAATTAATGTCACCTGCAACAATCTCCCCCTAAGTAATTGTCCTACTAGGAATCTCACTCTTAAATTATGACTTAGTCCACCTAACCTCCATCACCGGACAATTGTGCAACCAACACCAAACTAACATAAAAGAAGCATTCCTAATATTTTTTTTATATTTATATGTTAGTTATTGCTTATAAAAAAAATAATTTTAATTTATAAAACATCTTTTTCTTTTTTTATATTTTTGGTAGACAAGTTTGCAAAACATGTCTTTGTCAATAATATTACATTGGAATAATCTATTTTCTTTAACCTTAGGTTATGAAGCCTATGTGGTTTTGTGCGTGTCTAATATGCATGCATGTTGGTTTCATTTGGGTGATTTGTTTGGGAATTTGTTTTGTTAAAAAGGATTATTTGGGTTAAATGTTATGTACCTAGTCGTGAATAGATATAACAATTTATTCTTTAGAAGATAAATGTATAATATATTTAGACGTAAGTAGGTTGGTATATATCTTGTCTTGATTTTAATATAATTTGCTATGAGGAGGTTTGTTAAGTCATTCAACAAATGATACATGATCAAATCCATTCTAAAAGAATGGCATTTTTGATAATTTAAAACTTTAAAATAGTAATATTAAATTTATGATTTTTTTTAGATTCATATTGAAATTTCAAAAAATTGTTTTTGTGGTTAATAAAAGAAATATCATTTTCGGATACACTAAACGACATTGGTTTTGTTTTACTTCATATGAAGTTGACTTAAGTTGAGAATTCACAATACATAAGGAACCAACCTAAATGACCAAACACATAAGATATAATGAAAACAGTTTCTATAATACTAGTGTAAACACGGACACGATATGTGTACACATTTTTTGAATTATATTAATAATTGATGATATTGTAATGTTATTAAGTTAATAAACAAAATAAAAGTATATTTATAAAAAATAAAATAAAATGTACGGAGAAAATAAGAGAAAAATAACTGTTGATGAATACTAAGAAAAAAAAAAGTAAATAATTTTATAAAATCTTGTAAAAGTAACCATTAATTTTTAAAAATTTAATATATAATTAAATTATAAAGGATAAAGTTAAAATTATGAATTGTGAACTCAATCTCCTTTATATATATAATTATAGATTAATTATAGATTAAGAAATTTTGAATCTTAGAATACAGCACTTGACTGATTCAGGACGTGTAGAGCTTCCACTGAGAATAAAGTGACGTTGGTCTCTTTTACTCTCATCGGAGACTGTGATTGAATAGTAGGGTCAAAATTTTGTCATTGTATATTCACCATTTCTCTGGTAGGTTCCAGAATGTGTGATCTATTTTTCATCTGAACTCATTGATTGGTAAACATCCTTTTTCTAAATAAACATAAATTACAATGAAATTAACTTCAATTTTTTCTCAAAGAAAAAAGAGTCTTAAACGCATGCAATACTCAAGACTTTTGTTTTTCTTGTGAACATAAATTTTCAATTTATGGTAATATTAAATGATTTCATTGCGAAAAATATTTATAGTATTTTTTTGTGTTTCATTAATATGATTATAATAAAAAAAGAAATTTAATTTTAAAAAAATACTAAAATTATTGTACTTTGGAGAGATAAAACAAATTTTAAAATATAAATATATGTAGATTGAAAAGAAAGAAATCGAAGGAATGTATACTAAAAGAAAGGTTTTAAAAATGTATAAAGCGTGAAATAAGAAAGAACAATTTTATTTATTGAGAGTTAGAAAGAATTAATGTATGAATTTTCCTTAGCATTAAGGAATAACATTATGTTTTGAATGCTCTATAATAAAGTCTGGAAATACTTGTAACTGTTGGCCTTATTCACATTATGTTTATGGAAATATTTATGATGCAAAACATAAGGTTAAGTATGTAAACTTTTTGTTTTATAAAACACGCGAATGATATTTGTTATTTGATCTTATTTTGGTATAAAGGTAAAAATAAATAAAGGTAGGGAAAGGCTATATTTATTGGTTTGGAATGGTGAAGGAAGGAAGAGGAAGGATACAAAAGGTGAGAGGTTCAATATCTCTTTCATTGATTTGGTTTTGTTTAATTCTTCGATTGAAATGGACACACTAAATTGTATCACCAACTGTAAAAAAAAAAACCAATACTCTCATAAAACATAACAAGAACATAGACATATACATATATATATATTTGCAAATTTGAAGTCTCACATTGATAAGAGATAAGACAAATTCACACTATACAAATAAATGCAAACCTCATTTTATAAGTCGGTTTTGAAAAGTTGAGTTAGACTTAAATTCACTTACTAACCTGATATCAGAGTTATTATTTGAACTTATCCTAGTGAGATTTGGTATTTGATATATAAATACAAATATTTGTAAAAAATAAATTAAAATAAAATTTATATTAAGAAAGACTATAATTTATTCTTTTATCTTCTATCATTTAAGTGAGATTAGAAAATAATAAACTAATTAGTTTGATTTATTTTCTTAAATTCACTTGTAGTTTTAAGTCTTGGATATTAGGTATCTAATTAGATACATCTAATATGAGTGTATTTGAAAGACGTTATTTTATATTTCACTTGTTCAATATTTTTAATGTATAGGTCTATACATGGTTTATATGATTATTGTATGATGATATTTAAGTAAACTTGAAATATTATAATTTGTTAATTAAAATATATCTTTTATATAAGTCATTTTTTATATTGAATTGTTTCAAAAGTTTACTCTTAAATGTGTAGTTGTGTTGTGATGATAATAGAGATTTTATTTCAGTTATCTTTTACAAATATTAATAAATATATATATATATATATATATATATATATATATATATATAAATATAAATATATATATATATATAAATATATATATATATATATATATATATATTTATATATATTTATTGTTTACATTTAAGATAAATTTTAAAATATTAATATTTTATGTAAGTCATCTATTATATATTTTATTATGTTTTAAAATGTTATGCTCCTTCAATGCTTCGCCACTGTTTGTGATGAAGATAAAAAAAATACATCTACGTCACAATAATCAAAAAATTGAAGAAAATGAAAAACAACTCCACTCTAAAGTTTCTAAAGTTACATATAATGAATTTGAAAAGACTTTAGAACGTGATCCGGGAAAACGCCCTCAAATTTGGTAATACCCACCAAATCAAAATAATGAGGTACGAAAGACTTATCTAAAATGGGATTCATATTAAATGCATATAGAAAATTATTCGTTGTCTAGTAAAACTATTTTATCCAAGAAAATTTCAATACACATGGTTTAACTTATTTTCTTCATGCTTAGAGTATTCAATATTCGCCACTAAAAGATGTTGCATATTGCTTACTGTGCTATCTTTTTAGTAAAAAACTAAACGGACGATCTGACTCAAATGTTTTCATTGTTACATGTAATTGAGTTTATTTTCATTGAATTCTAATTGGCATTGAGTTGATTGTCATCAACATGTTTTATCTTTTTTGAGTGTTTTTTTATAGGTTTTAAAAGTTTTTATAACAAATACTATGATAATCTATATTGCAAGAGATATTACAACAAACTTCATTTCTGATTCAATTATTCAAGATTTTAAATCATGGAAAGAGCATTGAGAAACACTATAACTAAATGTAACTTTTGCTTTTTTTAATATATGATTGTTGATAATAAACTTTGTTACACTTTTATATATATTATTATCGTGTTTTTTGGATTCTATTATCACATGTGTTTGTTAATGTTGTGAAAATATAATTTTTTTTAATGTAAAAAATATAATTTGGTTCCCCTAAAATTTTGATCTAAGTTCCACTGGTTAATAGTATTTAATACTAAATATATTGTAACCAAATTAAAATAAAAAGAGTTTATAAATTATTCAATCATAAATACAATAATCTCCAAGTGCTTCCGTGAGTGTTGAGTTAAGTGGTGAATAATTTGGAAGTTGGGTTTTGAAGATGAGAGGCACTTAAATGGAAGTGGGGTCGTTGTCTCGACGAGGGATCGAATGGGTGTTTTGCCTCTTAACCAGCTCAAAACAAAAAGTAACTGTGCCCACAATTAAATATTCACACTTACATTATAAGAATTAAATTATAAATTAATTACTTAGTTAAGCTTCATTTTAAATATTTAAAAATAATATTTTATTATTTTATATGTATTATAAATTTAAATATAAGTTGATCGACAATATATAAAACTTGAAAGTTGAGTGATAAAAAAAATTCACAATCATTTTTTGTAGGAACAACTCATACGTAAAAGGTGATTAATCTCTTCGATCTATCTTTCCAAAAATCCTGAAATATAAGTAACTTATTTTCCCATTTAGGGTAGAAATTCACGATAAAACTCAATATGTGTAATCTCTCCTTATCGATTATTGTGTACCACTGCCAACAAAACAATTTCATTTGTTGTACCATATCCTGCACCCTGAAAAATTATGCATTTTCCTCTTCTTCTCTTTTTCAATTTTAAAAACAAAAATTAAGTATTAGACTAACATATTTGAGAAGGAAAATAAAGTCCAACATCTTGTTGGACTTAGAAGAAGATGAGGGGGTAGAGGATCCTACTATTCACACCCACCTTGTTTTTTACATTTCCAAAATACCCATGTTGCCTCTCACCTTTATCCTTTCATTTATTTTTTCGCATTTTATATATCTTAGGAAAAAGTCACAAACCACTCTTTTAACACAATTCTTTATGTAAATTAATTTTTACGATGTATTACAAAATACTACATCATAGACTGTTTTTAGAGGAATCGAGTCACTATTCTTAAAATAATTTTCAAAAACTAGTTTCCGATAAGGTTGCGAAAAATTAAGTAGCAGAGGTGCAAATAGCTTAAAGGGGCTTTAAATAGTAACTCCAGAAGGTGGGAGTAGCAGTACCCAAATTATCTAATCCACAAAAATACTATGTTACGTAATCTTCATCTTACATCTATATATTCATAAAAATATTATTCGCCTTACGCGTGCTATTACTTTTCGCCCCTCTGTGTGTGAAAGGGTAGGTCAAATGTCGTGCGCAAAGACTTGTACAAGTCAATTTTAATTTATGAAAAGGATTAATTTTCTCCTGCATAGACTTCATAAAAGTTCATCAAGCCAGAAATAAGGATTGATGTTCATATTATTCAGAAAAATCTAAATTCCGCATACATTAAACTAATGTCAAAATATAAATGCATTATTATAATACAAATAAATTCATATTATGATAATCTTTGTTCCATGATTTTCTTCGGTGGTCGTTAGAAGTGAGTTTTAAGTTTAAAAAATGTCCATTAAATTGCGAGTGGAACAATATGTCCAAAAAATCTCGCTAGGTTAAGCTCTAACCTGACTCTGATACCATGTTAGAAGTGAACTTTAAGTCTAACTCAATTCTACAAAATCAATTTGTAAGGTAAAATTTGCACCTCACTCATGCCTTATCTCTAGTCGATGTGAGACTTCCAACGGTGATCGAGAAGGAAATCTATATGCAACATTATGAAAGATTCTTAACACTTTATTGAAATCAAACATAAGAAAGTTTCATGTATCCGGTGCTTAAATTCTACAGTTGAGAATTTATTTGGATCCATATCGTGAAGACATTAATTCAAATGTTTCATTTAAAAAGGAAAAAGAGTGGCTTTTGTACATCCTCAAGTATTTGCTACTGCAACTACAACTAGCTATGGAGAAAAGTTCCCAGAAATGTGAGCACTGAAAGCCCTTATCGGGGACACTACGAATATAATATTTAAGGATGCTTTGTCATTCATGTTCCTTTTCCACATCACCATCGCATTATCTGTATTAATTCTTGTATAAACATTTTGATTTATTGGTTACACGCAATGCCACTACTCATATGTACTACACAATAGAAATAGTGAAAGGTAATTCACTACTATTTTACTCATCTAGTCTTTCATCACCCTAAAAGTTCCTTCAATTAAAAATTAAGCAAACTCATAAAGTAGAGACCACAAAGAAGATATTGCTTGTTTGTACCCTTGTTTATTCTAGACCTGGGGGTAAACATTTTCTATGACCTTTAAATTGGAATCTTAACTGGCATTTTTTTCATGACATTTTTATCCTCTGTTAACTATATTAAATAAGTTATTAAAATTAAGTGCAGAAGATTCATGTACTAAGACATGCATCTCACATACAGTAAAAGTGAGCAATATATAAAGAAAATATGTCTTATAAATTCATATTCCAACATTTTATATTAAAGAAGATATTTAGCATCGGCAAAAAATTGTTAATAAAAATCTTCAAATAAGACGAATTTGAGGACAAAATTATTTTAAAAAGGAAGGTATCATAGAGGATCATCTCCTAAACTTCAAGTGATACAAATTTGAGGACAAATTCTCTTCAAGAAGGAGGGAATGATAGAGGACTATCTCAAGATTCTATACAAGAATAACTTGACGATGAACCTTTACAATTTAAAAGACCTATGACAAGGGTAATGAGCAAGAGATTGGAAGATCAAAACTATTCAAGGATCCTAATGCTACAAGCAATTTGAAATTCAAAGAATATGAAGATCATGACTTGAAGCACATTTCAAGGATAATTTTTAGAAAAATTAGTTTATGTTTTTAGACTTTGTGTTTTTTCTTATAAATTAGTTATGATCTATGTTTTTTGTCTTTGGGCTTTCTTTTATAAATTAGTTTATACTTTTATGTTTTGGGCTTGAGCCTTATTGTAGGTTCTCAGATTTTCTTAAACTTATATCTATATATAGAGGTAATATATAGAGGTACCAAAAACAATGTAGGAACTTTTAGTCATATATTGAATTTGATTTCATTAAAAAGGATTCTCTTTGTTCTTGGCTTAGGCCTCCGATTCTTATCAAAATTAACATCTTTGTGCCGAATCTTCACTTGACTTATCAATCTGTTAGATTGTGGCGCCCTTCATCTCTGTCTTATTCTGCGTTCTTCTCTGATTTATTCGTGTCGTGTCTCTTAAAGATTTAAATTCAGAAACGATCATACTCTTTCCTGAATAGGATTATATCAATTGTCACCAACAAAAAAATCGATGTTAAATAGCTAATAGCATCGCTTTGTGTTGCACTTATATGTGACACTAAATTTATGTATGTTAATTCGTTAACGTTGGCTTTTGAAGGTCGTTTTTAATTAATCGATACTAAGTCATTATTATTTTAAATTAATTTTTAAGGTAATTTTATTTTAAAAAGTTTACGTCAACTTAACCGGCTAGGGTGACAGTAATTAACTTAAAAAAACTTGTACAATACCTTTTTATTTAAATAATATAAAATAAATAAATAAATATAATGGATGAAGATAAGTGTAAATGAAAAATATTGATATGAACGAAGAAGATGAATACAAACGAAGGAGAAGAGAAAAAGAATTTTTAAGAAAAAAATAAGGAAAAAAAATGTAGATAAAAGAAATGTTTAGATGAAAAAAAAACAAACATGGATGAAAGCAGTAAATATAAGTAAAAAAGATAAGTGTTAATAAAAAATATAAGTGTGAAACAATTTATGAACGTAAAGAAAAATGAATGTGATGAGATCTATATTATAGATACTAATTTAAATAAGTATAAATATTAAAAATAGAGGAGATAGTGTCCCCTAATCTTATTTATTTTAGATTTTTTTTGTATAATTAATATATGTAAATCAACGTTACTTATTCTATTAAATTAATTATAATATTATTTTATATTAATAGCAGAATTTCACCTTTTTTTAATATTATAGACACATATTGAAGACGATAAAACAAAACAACAATTAAATTTAATAAAGAAATTGAACCAGATACTCAATTAAAAAATATAAAATTTGTGAAAATTTTAGTAAAGATCCAATTAAAAATCCTCAAATTTATTATTGACTTAAAATTTAATTAAGCTATGTTATAGTGTGTTTACTTCACAATATAAATTTGAGTAATTTAAAATTTTAATTATTAGAATTCCATTTTCCAAATAATATTTAAGATAGTACATTATATCATTATATCATAAAAAGTATATAATAATTATAAATAATTTAATTATATAAAAATGATAAATATTTCATCTTCTTATCTTGTTATTTGAAAGGTTGACAGATAAAAGTCAAAAATATTTGGAAATGGCCTAAAAGAAAATAAAATTATTATTTTATAATATTATTATCGACAGTAATTTAAAGCCATATAATTATTTTTTCATTTATTTCAATTATAAATCTATAATAAAAAATATACAATCATGGAAATCATGTAATTGATCATCTAAGAGTGAGTTTTAAATTCTACCGGTTCAAATATTCAAAATATTTCCGTTCAAATATTTATAAATAATATATAGTTAAAAAAAGTCCTTAAAAACTAAATATTTATCTAACAATAATTATAATAATAATAACAACATATCAACTCTTGTATTTAAAAAATATTACAATACGTTAAGACAATGGCTCTCAAGAGCTGTCAATTTGGTCCAATCGATAGATTTTGGATTTGGCTCACAAGGACCAAAAAAGTCCACACGACTAAAAAGTTCCTAATTAAAAAATTCCACATGATAAAAAAACTCACAAAAGTCATGTGGGTCAAAGTCAACTCATAGGCTTTTTTTTTAAACATGAAAAATATATTACTTTTTTAAACATTATTATTAAATTGTCTCGGTCCTTGACTCGACCCAATTTGTCTCAATGGTCGTCTCGAATGGAGTCATCTTAGGCATCAGCCAGGGCAGAGTCGTCTTGATTGTCGGCCCAGTCGGGGCCATCTCAGTCGTCGGTCTCGTCAGTCTGCCTCAGCTCGTCTTGACTAACTGCCTTAACCGACCTGTCTTGGTCATCGATTCGGGTCGGCCCGTCTTGGATGACATTTCGAACCGGCCCGTCTCAAATGTCATTTTGGATCAGCCCATCTCGATCGTCAATTTGTACTAACACGTCTCAAGAGTCTATTCTGACATATCGACTTGGTTTGGCGAGTCTCGATAATTGTCCTAGCCAAAGCAATCTTAACCTTCGGACCGATCTCTACTGACCCATCTTAGCAGTCGCTTTAGGCAGACTAACTCGATAGTTAGTCTAGCCTAGCTTATCTTGGCCTTCGGTTTAACCAATTTTGACTGTTGTCTAGTCCAGAACTATGTCTTTTGAAAAGAAATTTATCAAAGATATCTAATACTAATAAAACTTAAATTTGACATTACTTTCAGCTTAAAATTTTAACACAGGTTTTTGCGTCTTTTTTCTTGTATAATGTTCAATTTTTTCATTTCCACTTAATATAAGAGTTATAGTAATGCTTAGAATTTTCCAACACTATATCTACCATTTCTAATTAAATTAATCTCATATCAACCTTCTTTTTTTTCATTTTTGTTATAACAACAGTTTTTAAAAGCTGCTCAACTAAAAGATTAATTTTACTCGTTATAGTGTCGTTGTGCTTGTGGTTGGTCCGACCAACTTTTATACTCTGATGAAGTTTGAATATATGCTATTCAGTACATACAACACGTTCAGCACATGTAAATGCAAGTTGGCATAATTATTTAAAGCAAAAACAGGAAGACATTAACCACTAACTATGCTAATTGTTTTGTGCTTGCTTGGTGATTCTTTAGATAGGAAAAGAAAATTAAATAAATAGTAAGACTAAAACCTAGTAGACCCATTTAAACAACTTTAACACAAAGGACTCTTAAATCAACATTTGATTCATAAATTATAGGGTTGATGGACTTTTAGACTTAACTTCAGAAGGAAGCATAGACCAAAAAGATGAAACTATACACAAACTCAAGGGTTTGTTGTAGCAATGTCGTAGGTTATATATATGTTAATTCTTTTATCGCTAGATATATTCAAACTCATCACTTATATTATTCTTCCGTGAAATTCTTTCGATTACCATCAAATCAACTTCGTATATTTTCATAAAAAGTAGCTCAAAAATTAATCACGGAGGAGTTTTTCATCCCATGCCCTTTATGCGCAATTATTGGAAATTTAAGTGTGAGTCTAAATCCCACATCAAGTAAAAATGAGAAAGTTGAGTATCATACGACAGTCAAGACCCATAAAATCATTGTCTTATAGTTTTGGATTAAGAGTGATGTCAATTCCTTATGTGTGGATTGAACTCGTGTTCATTAGTATTGTATCTTCCTGATGACCCTCTCTCGAAAGATCCAATAGTGATATCAGAGTCTAGGTTCATGTGGTGACTGACTTAGACGAGATCTTATATCGAAAGTTTTCCTAATAATTGGTCAGATAAGCATGTTCTATGGTACGAAAAATGGTACTTGATAATTCTTCCTCGGAAGATCCAACACAAATATAATAAAATTCTTTTAAAAAGACAAATAAAATTGGATCAAAAGTTATATATCTTTTATATTTATATTTTTGTATGTATTGTTCAATTTTATTTTATTTTATTTAATATAAAACTTAAATTCACATTTACATCGATATATAGCGGTCTTTTCTCTGAATAAATTTTATCAGTTAAAATCTTTTGAAAAAAGAATTATATTTTACATTTATTTGAATTTAAATACAATCTATTAACGATACGCATATTTTTTATACAATCATAAACCACATATTGTCGTCATAAATATATCATTTTCTTGAAAAAGGTAAGATTAAAAAAGTTGTGAAAATCTTTGATAAAGTTAGTAGCAGGCTTTTTTAATTAGAAGTGAGGGGAGACTCTAATTAAAAATAACGACGAGAGTTTTCCATTGTCAATTTTAGATTTTGTTTTTGAAAAAAAGAGGAAACAAAATGGAAAAGGTGGAAGATTCACGTCGGAAAGATCAAGATTCATGTCTCTTACCAAGATGAATTACAAAAGGAAATGAAAGTCGATCCAAAATTATGTTTTAGAAAAGAAAAAAGAAAATAAATAAATCCAAAATTATGTTTTAAACCAGAGATATTATAAATAAAGAGTTAATTATATATATTTTCTTTAAACTATAATACGATTTTGATTTTTTTTCTCTATTTCAATATTTGATCCTATTATACTTCAAAAATATATGGATGTATTTATTCTCGTCAAATGTAAACAAACTTTTTCATGATAAAGTATGAATTACACTTAACCTTTTAAGACACTAAAAATTGAAAAACTTGTGGACTGCAACCTATCATTTTCAGTATAAAGAAACAGTTAACAGAATAAAAGTTTGAAATAAAGAAAAATAAAAAACTAAAATTATGTTATAGTCTAGAAAAAAAATAATGAAACCTATTATAAATTTTTTAAAATTTAATAGCTTTTATATACATGTTTTTGTGACCCACTCCACTTCTTCTTTTAAAAAAGAAAAAAGTTCAAAATAAGTTAGGCCAAACGGACTCTTAATATTATTAGCAGTATACAAAATTTCCGAAAAGAACTATACGAAAGAATTAAACTCTTTAAAAACTGCTTCTCAATAAATTATATATATATATATATATATATCTTAGTCAAAGAAAATTCATTCCATTATAGTGTTCAAAAGATTAATGTGTATGAACTACTTTTTTTTATATATAAACAAATGACAATTCTTTATGATACTATAAATTGATTTGCTTGTTTAATTAATAATTAATCTTTTTGAAGAATTAATATACCTTTAATAGAGTTTTCAATCTCAGCCATATTTTTTTCTAATTACAATATTCAATTTAGTTATATTTACGAAACTCAATTTAGAAATCCTATTTATACGATATGCGTAGAACTTCACTTAAATTATTGACTTGTTGGTAAAGACATGATTATATGTCAACAACTTATATTTTTAGTACATATATTAAACAAATATGTACTGTTTTTTTAATTTAATTTTTATACGATATTATTTTTTTATACTGTCAATTAATTAAGATCTAAAGCATAACTTTGAACATTAATTGTTATTAACTAAGATGAAAATTAGAAATAGTACTAATATAAACTAAAACTAAAAGACTTATACTTCACGGAAACTGAAAAGTTATTTAAATTACAATTTTATTAGATTATTAAAAATCATTGTTACAAAAGTTAAAAAAATGTGACATTTACATTCATGTTTATTAATCTTTTAGAAAGGATGTTAGTGTTTTGACGATATATCTAAAATGTCTAGAATTTCTTATTTTAACATAATAAAATTATACTTTGTTGTTAATTCAAAAAATGAAACATATTTTTTTTTTACAGTTTATGTGATTTTTCTTTTTTAATAGTTAATGAGATATACATATTATAGATGATAATAGTGTGATAAAATTTTTGATATGGAATGTCTGAATTGAGGAAATTTAATTTGGTTGGATGAGGTGCCACCAATAAAAGCTTTAGTTTTTTGGAAGTTGTTATATTATTATTTATATATTGATTTGGAGGTTAGAAAAAAGAGAATTTTTTTATAATTGATATTATCAAGTTTTATTTTGTTTACTTTTATCTTTTATTGTTATTTTATTATTATATTTTTAGATATTTTAGATTTTATTTACCTATTGACATGGAGGTTAAGAAAAAAGGTGGTTTTGTACTCTCTATGTTATTTGTGTGGTGATAGTATTGAATCTTTTTCTCATTTGTTCTTTCATTATTCTATTATTATACAATTATGGACATAGTTGAATGAAACTTATCAGAATTTTCAATTTTTTTTCTTGGATTTGATTGTTCAATTTAGGAAATCTCTTTGTAGTCTTTTACACTTAAAGGATTAAAGTAATTGTCATTGCTGCAATTATTTGGATGATTTGGAGAATGAGAAATTATAATAGATTTCTTGATCCGATTGTTATCCCTTCATCTATTTTCTCAAATTAAGGAGTTAGTGCATATGTTAAGTAATATGACAAGTTTCATATCTCAACCGGCTTAAGATGAATCAAATGGTGCAATTAGGAGTTATTTTTGTTTAACTTCATGCGCTGGTATTTTTAGAAAAAGTCAAAGTGAATACGTGAGTAGTTTTTCAACTTGTTTACGGGTACATACTTCTATTTATGCTTAATTTATGAGGGTTGGACCATGCTTGGAGGAGGACTTTTAAATGCTTTGATTGGAAAGTGATTCTTCTTTAACGTGTCATGGTTGATTGGATACATTAATAGTTTATTGGAGTCTTAGAGGAAAATGATGCCGATACTTGTATTTTTTGTAAGTATATGTAATTCAGAGCTTCTCATATTTTTCATGAAAGAAATCATTGTACTGATAAATTGGTTAATTTAACTTTGTTTTATAGAGAACTGTACAAGTAATTTAATGTTTCACCTTCATATATTTATTTAGATTTTTTTTTTCATAATAAGTATAGTTTACCTAAATTTTGTGAAGTATAATTTTTATTATAAACTTAATGTAGTCTCTCATGCTATATATTCCTTTATTTTTTTTTTAATAAATTTTTATATAATAATAAATGATTAATAAATTTTAAGATGTCAACAATAACAATAGTGATGTTTAAAATAACTTTATTTAAAATAATATTGACAAATTATTTTAATTAAAATATTTGAATAACATGGATCTTCTCGATAGTCACCTATACATAACAATAAAATAACAAGAGTAAACATATATTTGATGTGTATGTAGTATTATATATATATATATATATATATATATATATATATATAATATTACGTTTAATAATAGGTAATTATACAATAAATGGGTTGTGCATAAATTAAAGTACTCATAAATGTAGTACCAATCACAATGTTTCATTCAATCTTGATTTTTAAATGCTAGGAAATTGTTGGTAAATTTACATGCAAATGTAAGTCAATCATTTAAATCATTTTCACCGACTTGTAAGAATCACTGTCGTGAGCCACACTCTAACAAAATACATAATTTCATGACTGAAATTATTAAAGAGAAAGAAACTTCTCAGATGAGAAATTGTGAAATTACTGGGAAATCTACATACGCGGAACGTGATGACTACGAAAGCGACTGTGCCACATCAACACCGAATAACGCAATAAAGTAAGGAAAACAAGTGGAACTGATTCACATTTCTCATTCATTGGATAATGGCTCAGTCTAGCCTTTTTTTAATAGACCTAACTTTATAAGAAACTTTCAATTGTACAAAATTTATATTATATTTATATACGTTAATATAGCTATTTCTCTTATATGAAAACGGAAACTCTTTTTTTAATATTTATTATATAACTTAATGACATATTTTTTTAAGAATTTATATAAAAATTTCAAATGGATATTTTTAATATTTATGATATAACTTGATGTCAGATTTTTTTTAAAATTTATATAAAGATGTCAAATGGGTATTTTTGATATATAATTTGATGTTATACTAATTTAAAATAATATTATCTTACAAGATCTATCACCTAAAGTAACTGTCAGAGTCTTCCCTTCTTCTTCATAGATTAAATCAGAATTTTGTTTTTTCTAAAAATAAAATGTTAAAAATCGACTTGTTAAAGAATAGATAGATTTAAGATTTAAGATTTAATATATTATCCTTAAATTCTTAAAATAGATTGTCATAATTATTTTTACTAGAAGTTGAAATAGTTTCCAAATTAAGAAATATTAGAACTAATGGTTAAATTAAAATTCATTATTTATATGATTTTCTATTAAAGGATATAAAAATTTATTATAAATAATATCTTTTAAAGATAAATATGTTTTTTAAAATTGTTTTGAAAGAATTGTGTTACATTTTTAATTTAAACTATAAAATATTTAATTCTTGTTCAAATCATTTAAACCATTTTCTTTAACTAAAGATATTTAGAAATTATATTATAATTTATTGAGAAATTCTATTTGTTATGTAGGAAAATCTTTTCTGGAGATTACATGATAGTTTATCGAGAAACTTTATTTGTCATATGAATGAACCCATAGTAGATGTTATAATATAATTTAATGTGAAATTTAGTTGACATATCAGAAACTTTAGTGAATGTTTGTATAGTTTACTGGAAAATATTTCTCATGCCATTTGCTGTTTTGTAAGGTACACTAACTAAATATTTTATAATTCATTTTAAAGATAATATATATTTTTTATAATATATTAAAAAAAATATTTAACCTGTTTTTATAAAACAAAATCTCAAAATCTTTTAAAAAATATTTTATTTAAAATTATTTTCTATTAAATAAATATTATGAAACTTTTATTTATAAATTATATATAATAATACAAACAGTAAAGTTGTCTATAAAGAATAATAGAGTTAGGTATGTTGAAACATACAAAATATGAATAAGATTGCATCACGCAGTTGGCATCTTGGTACGCTGCTTATAGAGTCCTGTGTCCACACTACTAAAAAAGAACATCAATAAAAAAAAAATGTATATATCCTATGAGTCAAGTCGTCGACAATTTTAGGAGTTTTTTTTCTTTTTCATCTTTTAAGGCGGAAAAGTGGAAATATTTGATTTTTTAATATTTGTTAAAAAGAACAACAAAAATACAGAAATCATGAGTTAGGTGTGAAAATTCATTTATCGTAGAAATTTACACATAATTTTTATACGACTTTTTTCACTGAAGTCATCTTAAACCGTCAATATTTTAATTAAAATTAAAAATAAATTATAATGAACTGAAATTGTATCGAATATATATGACTTTAATTTATATCACAATATATTAAAATCATACGAAACCAATATAATTTTAATTAAATTAAAAAATATTACAAGAAACTAAATTTTTATTAAGATAATAGAATATTTTTAAATCAAAATTATATCAAACTAAAACGACTTCAAAATTATATATTTTACTAGTTTTTTGAAATCAAAATTGCATCATTTTAAATCTTTTACATATATATTGTTCTCCTTATTTTATTTTTATTATATTATAAAAAATAAAAACCGGACAATCTTAAAAATAATTAAGACATAATTAATAATAGATATAATGAATAAATTTGTGTACATGAATATTATGAAAACTCATCCTAGAGATTTACCACATGTTGAACGTATATTATTATGAACATGATTAACATTTAATTTTTAAATAATAATATATATATATATATATATATATATATATATATATATATATATATATTTCTTCTCCTCATAATCTTTGAAAATTTTCTTTTCTGGTAAATTAATTTTCATTGTCTCTTTCAATTATTTGAATCATTCGATATTCATCAATTTAACTATAATTTTCAATATATTTTTCTATTTGTTACGCTCTCAATTATATACATTTTTTTTTTCTTTTGTGTAATTGTATTTCAAGAAAAAGATAAATTTCAATTGATTATAGGTGCTAGTATATTCTATGACACATCAAGAATCATCTCAAATGTATATGAAACAATCACTCCTCCATTTGAAGTTGATATATAATTGTCATTTACCTTCAAATTTAGAAGAAGATATTCATAATAAGTACAAGAAAATGAAGGAACTAAAGAAAAAAAAAAACAAATTCTTTCATTGAAGCAAAGTATAGAGATAAAGGTTTGAATAACTTTTATGTTAATAAATGAATATTTAGGATTATTTCAAATAATAAAATAGTGTAGTTTTAATATTTTCATCCTTTAGTCGTTTTTATAAACATTACATAACTTGCTTGATTTTAAAATGAAAGTATTGATCTTCATTTGCTTCAGAAAGTATTGTCCGTCTAGGTCGTTAGTCCGGTCTCATCTAAATTGTTTTCTCAGTTTGGCTCGTATTGGTTGTCTGGCTGACCCATACCGTTTAGGCCGTCGGCCTGACCAACATGTTTAGGTTGTTTGTTTGGGCTGATTCGTCTAGGTTGTTAGCTTGGGCAGGCTCGACTAGCTCGTTGGCCTGTCTCAGTCGTCCTCACGGGTAGACCCATCTCTACTATCGATCCAAGCTGGCTCATCTCATCTATGTGCTAGGACGACCCATCTCAACTGTAGGCCCGACCTATCTAGGTCGTCGGTCAGGCTCAACCCGTCTAGGTCGTCGGCCTGGCATAACCAATCTATGTTGTTGATCTAGGACAACTCATCTAAGTCATCGACTATGCTCTACCCGTTTAGATTATCAGCTTGACTTGTCCAAGTTCTTAACTCGTGCCATCTAGGTCGTCGACCTGGCCCGACACGTCAAGGTCGTTGGACTATGTAAGACCCAGGAAAGCCGACCCATATAGGTCATTAGCTTGGCCCGACCCATCTAGGTCTTCTACCTAGGTCAACCTATCTCGACAGTCTTCCAGGCCCATTTAGGCCGTTTGTCCAAGTAGGCTCATCTAAGTCGTCGACCCGACAAGGTCATCGGCCTGGCCCAGGCCGACTCATCAAGGTCGTCGACCTGGGCTTTCTCGTCTCGATTGTCTTTTTGGGTTGGCTCGTCAACTCGACCTGACTTGTATCGGTTGTTAGTTTGGTTGGCCTATCTCGGTCGTTGGTCTGGGTCAGTCTATCTAGATCGTCAATTCGAGTTGGCCCGTCTAGGCCGTAAGCTTGGGTCGTCTTGACCTTTGACCCGATCCTGCTGGTCATTCTTGCTTGATCTTCGGTCTAGACTAGCCTGAGATGACTCAACTTGATGTTTGATTCTAACTCAAAGTATTGTTTTTAAGGGGACCAAACTCAGCTTAATCCTGATTAGGGATGTCAAAAAATTCGTACATGTGGGTATCCGCTGATAAAACCCGCAACGAGTAAAAAATTGATATTGAAAATGGATACCCGCGGGTAACGGGTATTTTTTATACTCGCATGTTAACTGGGCAAGTACATGTATCATAGTATCCGTATCCATGGATCGTACCCAATATACTATAATTTAAATTAAAAAAAATTACTAAAACATTAACACATTGATTTTGAGTGAGTTATTTTTTATCAATTGTTTTTAAAAAATCTTCATTAACACAAGGGTATTTTACCAAGAATCTATAACAATATATAAAGAGGATTTTCTTCTTTATGTTCACATTTCAAAATATCAATTTTACCCTTTAAAATATAATTATTTATTAAATTTTTAAAAATTGATTATTATTTTTACAAACTTTTTTATAAAATTATCTATCTTTACTTTTTTTTTTCTATCTATCAATAATTATTCTCTTATCTTTTCTAATATATTTTACTTTATTTTTAATAAATATAATTTTATTTTATATATTAACTTAATAACATTACATTATTATCTACTAATATAATATAACATATATTTAAAAAATACTATGTCCCACGCCAGTAGTAAAAATAAAGACGTTGGAATTCTAAATAGAAGATCTTAGACAATTTTTGTTTTAGTTGTAAATCTAATTTCAGAATCGTAAATAATTTTTGTAGGTTTCAAGATACATTTTAAATTAATAATTCCTAAAATATTATTTCAAATATTAGTTAATCAAATATGAATTTTCAGTGTTCTGACACCTTAGAACTTAACGATGAAGGGAAAAATTTCTACGTCCTATTGTATCCATTCCACACCCCCTCCCTATAAAATATTATGTCGTGTTACCTTCATCTATACCAGGATTTTCTATCAAAATGAAGTAGAGGAAGAGTTTATTTATGTATCTTCCCAGGATCGTTTACATTATTTTGAATTTGTTTTGCAGAAGTGAATCTATATATAGAAAGCTATGCCTGAAGCAACACGGAGACATAATTGTACACATAAACTTTGTTTTCCCCATACCTTCTCCATAAAGAACCATTTCTGTATTTCTTTCATATCAAGAATCTTTCACCTGCTTCCTATGAATTTCAACAATTCTGATACCCTTTGGTGAAAATAGATCACCGGAGTATCAAAGGAGCAAGCTTTTGTGTGTTCAGTAAAGTGGGTTGTGATGGAACAGAAACACGTGTTGTTGTCAGCATTGAGTGTTGGGGTTGGATTGGGTGTAGGACTTGGATTGAGTACAGGACAGGCTGTTCAAAAATGGGTGAGAGGGAGTTGTGAATCAGATGAGATTTCTGGGGAGCAAATTGTGCTGGAGCTGAACAACAAAGTCATTGATGGGAAGAACAGCAAAACCACATTCAAGGACTTTCCTTATTACTTAAGGTAATTTATAGACTCGTTCATTATCAGCGATTCAATTTTTTTAAAAAAACAATTCTAGTATATTTGCATTCCTTATTAAAATAATCCTGACTAGTCAAAGTGTTTTCAAGACACGAAACAGTTTCATGTTAGCGAATTTCATGGCAATATTCTGTGAATCTCACAGTAAATGCTTTCTGGTTTCAGTCTATGGTTCACCTCTCATCTCTTTTCTCAGATTGTTTGTTGTTGACTTCACGTCACCACTACTGCTTTGAGAACCTTAATCTTTCTTTGACATTCTGTTGACAGTTTTTTCTGCCTTTTCAATGTAAAGTTATTTTGAGTATTTATTCAGTAAAACATCGATGAGACGATGCAAGGTGACCCTGTTAACCCCACAAGTATGTCAGGACTCTAAATATGCACAAAAAAAATAATGAGTGTAGGAACTCATATGTGGGATTGAAATTTGTATGTCCTAATTAAAGGACACTTTGATTGAGTAGCTGCTCTTACTGTGAGATAACACTTTTTTTCTAGTTTGGTTATGGCTTAAGTTAAGCTTTTCCAGCTTAACTGTCTTCCAGCTTCAAGTCTTAATAAAAGATACAAACTTTTCCAGTTGTGCTTTACTATACTGTGACATTTTGCAGTTAGTATTTCGTTTCATTGAACCTATAAACTGTGATTTGAGTAACCCTACGCGTTGAAAGTCATACCAGCAAACATGCAAGGGAGAATTTTTTTCGCATAGTACAAAACTATTGAGTCTGAAGGTCAAAAATTCTGCTAAAAAGTTATACTTACGGAAGATTGCAATGTTCTTGGAATATGTGATTTCCTCCATCAAGATCATACTTTTGTTCTGAGAAAGAAGTTACTTTTATGGAGAATGTTAAATGGGGGTGGAATTAGGTAGAAGCTAAGGTTCAAATCGTGGCAAAACAAACTTGACGTACCCAAAAAATGTTATGTGATCTCATAGTCCTCAGAAGTTCCTGTTTATTAGATGCCTATGCAGTTTTTGTTTGAAGCATGTCATGCAGCCTTTATCATATATGATTTCTTCCATATGTTTTACTGCTCTTATGTGGTCTACTTGACAGCTAAGTAAGTTGCTATGTACTAGTATTTAAGGATTTCCTTGGTTTAAAATTATGATTAATAGTTATTAGCTGCTGAAAAATTAAAAAACAAATCCCTTTATGGTTGATGGTGCATCTTGGATTCTATTGAACTCAAACTCCTGCTTCTTGATTTTTAGTCTTATTAGTTTCCAACCACTGTACCCTACACTATATCAGTACCCTTGTTCCTAAATGAATTGTTAGTAAGAAAATGTAAGCTTATCAATACTCTAATTAACTGAGCAAGGGCCAATCTGCAGCATAGATAGCTATATTTGAACCTGGAATCCTGTTACTAGTAGATTTTATCTAGCCATGGAGGAATTTGATGTGAATGACCATTTTCCTAATTCATACATTTGTCATGAAAAACCTGCGCCCAATTGTACCACTTCTTATGTTTCTGTCTGATGACTAAAATGACAGTGAAAGAGACCAATTTTTGTTAACAAGTGCTGGATATGTTTATTTGAAACAAAACTTTTCCAAGCACATGAGGAACCTTTGTCCAGCTAGCAGAGCTATGTTGCTTTCTGGACCTGCAGGTATATTACTTACAAGTTCTATCTTTCTATCCAAAATAGATTTTGGTTTTCAAATCCATTTAATTGACATTGTTGCATGTTACATTTTCAAGAACTTTATCAGCAAAAGCTTGCCCAAGCTTTAGCTCATCACTTTGAATCGAAGTTACTGTTGCTAGACATAATTGACTTCTCATTGGAGGTATTTATTTACATATTTTCTCTATGGTTTAAATTATCACAAATAATGTTATACTGTCATGTTTACCTTTGTACAGATGCAGAGGAAATATGGATGTCCCCGAAAAGAACCGGTAAGTTTTGTCTGCTCCACATTTTGCTTCTGCTTCAAGATACTTCACTATTTATTCACCCTGTCTTAATCTATTTCTGTACTCTGTTGTTCCCTGAAAGTATACAACCAATTTATTTATTGAATTTGAGATGATTGTGATCATTTCTTCGCTGAACTGCCTTTTTCTGGGTTGTTTTTAACTTCCCTGAACTGAGTGCTCTTTTATTAATGTTTGCTTTTGAAAAGAACAGTGAAAACATTTAATTGTTGGTTGATTTTCTAACCCGTTTACTTGTGACAGTATTTTAAAAGGTCCATTTCTGAGGTGACTTTGGAGCGAGTGTCGGATTTGTTTGGGTCCTTTACAATCCTCCCTTCAACTGGCAGAATCAGAGGTACTGCAGGAAGTTGAACTTGAGCTTTTTGGAAATGTTATTCTTGTTTTATGATTACCTGTTATGAAGTTTAGTTTAGTCATCATCAGTTAAAAATGGTGAATTATTTTAAATGTACCAATTGATTATTCTTTTTATTTATGCTATGAGGCTCATAATTATGAAAGGTCATTAGTTCTTATATCATCTGTCATCTCTCTAATGTTTCTGAATTTGCATTGACTGATTGTATCTTCCAGTTATTGTACATTACCTAGATGGTGGTAAGTCACCTATTTAATTATCATTTCATGATATCTTGAATGCTAATTTCTTCTCAGGTACACTACTTCGACAGAGTAGTGAAATTGAAAATTCCAGCAATCCTCTGAAACTTTTTAGGAATGCCTCTACTGCATGTGATACGATTAGCTCTTCTCAATGTGATCAATCAGATCCAGGTTATACTTGAAAGGAAAATTCTTAGTAATTATCTTCCACACATGTTTTCCATAATTATATTCACATTTATAGCTTTAAATTACATTCTTACGCGAGTTATTGTGCCTGTCATCCTTCTCATTGTTTGGTTTTATTCTCTTTCTTTTAACTCTCTACTGTATTGGTGCTCTGTGTGCCTTTTGACAAAATAATGCTTTGATTTGTAAATTACTTGGTTACTTCATTCTCTGTAGCTATTCAATATGATTCTCTTAGCAGTCGTATACTTGTGACATGACTAATTTCAGAAGTCAAAATTCTTTTGTTAAATCCATTAAAGTTCAGTAAGATAAGTACATTATGCTTTTTTTTATAGCTGCTTATGCACGAGATTACATTGTTCTTCAGCAATATTATGCTTATTGTTTTAGTTCATGTTTTCAGCTCCTTTGAAGGGCACAAGCGGCTTCTGTTTTGATGAAAAGCTCTTCGTGCAATCACTTTATAAGGTGAGTTCATCACTAAAACTTGTTTTTGAAGTACAAATTTCTATTGCGTCAAGAATAAGTAGTTCAGTTGACAAAATTTCAGTGAGTTGATATTATGAATGATGAATTTATACATAGCTGTCTTCATCCCAGCCCATGGCTCTCAAATCCTCCTTTTTCTCTGCGCTTGGCCAATTACTCACAATATCTCTTTAAATTTCTGTGTATTGAAAATCAATATTAATTAACAGTGTCAGGATATATCTGTTACAAATACAGTTCTAACAAGCAGGCTTATGAAACTTTTCAGGTCTTGGTTTCCATCTCGGAAACCAGTTCCATTATTTTATACATTAAGGATGCTGAGAAGCTCTTTGTTCGATCACCAAGGCTACACAATTTGTTCCAAAATCTACTAAAGAAACTTTCAGGACCAGTACTAATACTCGGTTCGCAGATATTGGATCATGAAAATTATAAAGAAGTTGATGAGAAGCTCACAATGTTATTCCCTTACAACATTGAGATCAAAGCACCTCAAAATGACAGCGATCTTGCAAGCTGGAAAACCAAACTGAAAGAGGACACGAAAACAATTCTGTTTCAAGATACCAGAAACCACATTGCTGAAGTACTTGCAGCAAGTGATATTGATTGTGATGACTTGAATTCCGTCTGCCATTCTGACACTACGCTGCTCAGTAATTGGATTGAAGAGATTGTGGCATCTGCGGTTTCTTTCCACTTAAGGGAGACTAAAGATCCAGAATACCGGAATGGAAAATTACTTATATCAGCCAATAGGTACATATCTTGACAAATTTCCTTTTAGGCTATTTATTAAGAAGAGTTTTCTAGTTACTGATATTGGATTTGGGCAGTTTGTCCCATGTGTTAAGTTTGTTCCAGGAAAGTGAAAGTAATTCGGAGACTAAAGATTCAAACAAGGTATGTGATCTATTTTATCAGTTAGAGCATAAGGGGGATCATCACATTTACTTCATTGTTATGACTATGCTCCTGTAACAAAGAAAGATGGCGACAGTAATGCTCCTGCAGAGGTGAATGAATTGTATACTGAAAACAAATAGATTATTTTTCCTTCGTTTTGGTTTCAGACCAACTTATTAGACACCTTTTGAACCCCAAATAATTTAAAAGAGACAATATATTAATAATTCTAAACATGTTTTCACCAATTAGAAATTAATATCGGTTCCAATATGGATGGTTGATATTCATACCATCAACACTTCACTTGTTTCTGTATTTTCCACCAATTTTATCATCATAGACTGAATGTTACATGCTTATGCAGACTTATAGTTTAATGAGTATGACATAATGCATATGTTCAATAGAAACCTTCTGATATACACTTACTTTTTATTGTTTACCATATTTTTGTTCACGTTGTCCAATGAATTTTTGCATGTTTCAGGATGTTCCTCCTGACAACGAGTATGAGAAGCGCATGAGAGCAGATGTTGTGCCTGCAAAAGAGATAGGAGTTAGATTTGAAGATATTGGTGCATTGGATGATATTAAAGAAATACTTCAAGATGAAGTCCTACTTCCCCTCAGAAGACCAGATTTATTCAATGGTGGGCTTTTGAAGCCTTATAAAGGTATATTGCTTTTTGGGCCTCCTGGTACAGGAAAAACAATGCTTGCAAAGGCAATTGCAAATGAAGCTGGAGCAAGTTTCATCAATGTCTCAATCTCGACCATCACTTCAAAATGGTTTGGAGAAGATGAAAAGAATGTCCGAGCTCTGTTTTCACTAGCAGCAAAGGTTGCTCCAACTATTATTTTCATTGATGAGGTTGATAGCATGCTTGGGCAACGGACTAAATCTGGGGAGCATGAGGCAATGAGAAAGATTAAAAATGAATTCATGGTCCACTGGGATGGCCTATTGTCAAAACCTGGTAAGCGTATTCTGGTTCTTGCTGCAACTAACAGGCCATATGACCTTGATGAAGCAATTATAAGACGGTTTGAGCGTAGGTAAGACCACACTTGTCCTATGGTTGGAATGACATGATCATCTATTGATTTCTTGCTTCTATTCAGCTGCTGTTTTTCTTTATGAGATCAACCGCACATTATTATGAAAACTGATCCAAAATGTAAACTTTCATTTTGAAACAACCACTGATGTGTTTAAATAATTAATTACGTTTATTTTGGTTCATAATTGCTCAATAGATTGAGTTTACCTGATGTCTTCCTTGGATAAATAAATCATAGCCATATCATTGCACAGTTTAGTCCAAAGCTATCGTTTTTAATATTTATGATAATGATTGATATATCTATTGATCACGATGTTGAGCAGGATCATGGTTGGTATTCCATCTGCTGAGAACAGGGAAATGATCTTGAAAACTCTCCTAGCTAAGGAAAAATATGAAAATATTGACTTTAAAGAGCTTTCAATCATGACAAAAGGATATACTGGAAGTGATCTTAAGGTTCAATTTATTGGTTATTCTAATTCCTCAATTATAGTTTGTGGTGATGATATTGACATTTATTTCTGCAAACAGAATTTGTGCACGGCTGCTGCTTATCGACCTGTTAGAGAGCTACTACGACAAGAGAGGATTAAGGAAAATGTAATTACCTAATCACTTAAAATTGTGTTTAAATAATGTGAGCCATAAATGGATCTCAATCTAATGCAAAAATTATTAGTTTCTGTATTGTAAGCATTAACCTTTTTGTCTTATTTCAAAAGAAGAAAACGGAAGCAGAAGTTCAAATCTCAGAAAATGCATCTGATGCTAAAGAAGATAAAGAAAACCGAGTTATTACTTTGAGACCTATAAACATGGATGACATGAGACAGGCAAAGAGTCAGGTATTTACAATGGAAAGTTTTTCACTTCAATTATGAGAGGGTACTTTATTTGTCTCAAAGATATTTAACTTGCTTAAAAATGAGTAATTCTACAAGATGCTCCAAGGAAATTCAAGAACAGATATCTGGCACTTAGGTAAATGACATTGAGTTGAGATATTATATTGTTGAGGTTAAAAGTTATATCAGATCCGATAAATAGAACATTCTCCTAGAGTAATTTTATAAACTTTCAATTAACCCTCCATTCCATTCTTCAATGAACATTGCACCATTAGATACCGATACAAAGTTAATCTATTAACATCTATGGCATAGAAATTGATAGATGTTCGTGTGCATTCAGGTGACTGCTAGTTTTGCAGCAGAAGGATCAATAATGAGTGAGCTTGAGGAGTGGAATGATTTGTTTGGAGAAGGAGGTTCAAGGAAGAAGAAGCAGGAGCAGCTTACTTATTTCCTTTAAATTGTGGAAATCTGGTTTTGTTTTGGGCATGTCAGAGTATCTATCACCAAAGGATACCCTTTAACCAGGGAAGGAATCCTCATCAGATCAGAGATATTGAACAAAAAGTACGAAGTGTGCAAAGATCAGAAGTTAGAGAGATTTAAGCATCCCTGAAACGCTATCTGGGTCCAAAGAATGTGTAGATCCTTATCATGCATCATGTTTGGGAGAGGGTGCTCAATTATGGTTTGCATTGTCTGAAAACCAGTGGAAACATGTATGCTATATGTTGTTGGGAAATTGGAATAATCTATCACAGACCTTTTAGGAATATGACAGATTATATACAAGTCACTGTCTGAGAGTAGAACTTTGTGAATGGATTGTGGAGATGCAATGCTTATAAATCAAATTCTACAAGTATCGTGTATAACATATTAAATATGTGTTAAGATTTGGATAGATGTCAACTTTTTGTGCAATTTATTACCTGTCTTTTTTCTTTCTGCAAACGATTGAGAAATCTGCGTGATTGAGTTCATATGAAATGTTTATATTACATAAACACTGCGCATTTTTGCATTCATGGTGTTTGTAATTCAGGATTTAGAATAAAAATATAAAAATACCTTGTGAAATTTAAGAAATAACCTGTTTAGTCTGACGTTGAAAAATCGTGTGTTTAGGATGTTTTTTCAAAGGTGAAATTCACGTGAAAGACATAAACGCTTTTCTTGAGAGTCTTCAACGACACGCGTATATTGATATGCAACAGAGGTACATGGAAGATTTTATGCAAAAACGACTTTAGATAATTCATATTTGTATTCGGTCTATGACATTGTCTTCTTATTTCATTGGACTTTATAAAATTCTAAGATAGCTCCAGTAGCCTATAAAATTGTTTTACCTCCCCATTTGTCAAATCTTCATAGTGGTGGAAGCAGATGAGGTGTAAGCAAAGGAAGGTATACCACTGGATGCCCAACCAATAAGGATAGAAGAGTATTATACCACCATCTTAGAGGAAATATTATCTTGGAGAAATAAAGTTGGTTTGGTGGGGTTTAGAAAAGAGGGTGGGAGAGGTTGTGAGTTTAACTCCTCCACTGACAAAAACTAACAATTAACCATTGTCAATAAAAAAAACAAAACTAGGACAGGCAATACAACTTGAGAATTAGAAGAGGACTCAAGGAAGTTTTATCCTCAAGTTTTTGTTGGCAAGTGAAATTGAGGTTGAATTTTTTGTTTTTGTTAGAAAGAATGTGAGTACCTAGAAAATGGTCTAAGAATAATAGTGATTTTTAAAACATGAAACTAGAATATTTTAATTATAAAAGTGAAATTATAAATAGATTTTCTAATCATTGAAGTTCATTTTTTAAAAAATCAAGCTTTCTTTGGACTTACTTTCTATCTTCTCTTTAGATTTTTAACCCCAATCTTTATTTTTATGAAAATCAAAGAACATAAAAGCGTTTTTGGTGAAAAGCTTTACACATCTACTCGATTTTTATGAAAATCAAAGAACATAAAAGCGTTTTTGGTGAAAAGCTTTACACATCTACTCGATCAAAGTAAGAAACAAAAATAAGTTCACTTTTTAATCTTTTTGAAATTGTTTTTCTCTTTGAGTTGCATGAATCAAACATGCTATAAGTGAATTGTGAATATCTTTTGTTGATATGTTTAGATTTTAGTTAGGATCTTATTTGTTTAAGTATAGAGTTTTACATAGCATATTTGATAAAAATGATAGATTATAGTGCAATTTCAAATTGAGAAATACCGTTCAAAACAAATATACTAGAAATTAATGAAAAAAGAGAGATACTTTAGAGTACCTCATGTGATATATTGAAGAGTGTGTTGTTGTGATGGTGTAGGATAAATGGAAGGAGGCGTCCTCGTCTCGTACCTTAGACCCAACGGTTTTGCCGAAAGCAAACCACTAGATCAGGTGACAGAGGGACAAGAATCCTAAAACATTTAAATATATATTGATTTCAGTTATCAAGGAATAATTAATAATTAAATGTATTCTATGTTATTTTCGAACTAATTGTTGTGTACTGTTTTTATAGAAAATGTAAGAAAATTATTAGGTATTCTTTCTTATATTTTAGATGAACAAGAATATTGAGAGAAAGTGATGAAATTTCGAATAACATATTTAAGACACTTAAAATGACAATGAAATTGATATAAAAATTATCATGGTAATATTTATTTTAAGATAGACAAATATTATGAAAAGTCAAGTTTACAAATAATAATTAATTCAAATAAATATTTTTACAGGAATTGCAACCTGTACATAAAAATGTAATTAATATTTTATTTGCTGACGTGTTGTATCAGATTAATACTGATTTTATTTTTTTGACATCCGGTTACACTATAAATTGTTTAATTTTATTTAAAAAAGAGAGGTACTAAGGAGTACCTCGAATGAAATGAAATATTGTAGAGATTGGATGTAAGGAGAGGAATGATGTCTGATGTCGAACCTGGGATCAATGCATTACTAAAGCATCCACCATTCATCCAAGCTCACAGACAATAAAATTGAAAAAAAAAGTTCTTATAACTCTTACTATTTAAATTATATGGCGTAATACAAATAATATAAATAATGAAAATGATTTTTTTTAACATCTAAATTTTCAAATCTTCCTCTTGAAATTTTTTATATATTTTTTATTTTTTTATTTTTTAAAATTACTTAAAAGATGTCATTTCAAAATTATAAGAGAAAGTTATTAAAATTTAAATGTAAAAATATAATTATCTTATAAATAATTGATAAAAAATCAGCTTTTTTAAAAAAATGTTTTATTTTAAGTATAAAAATAAATGTTACTTTTGCATTAATCAAATTAGTTAGTTATGTAAAGTAAAATATAAACAAAAAATTCTTAACAAATATTAAATTTATATATATATATATATATATATATATATATATATATATATATATATATAAGCAAATAAAATAAACATCAAATGTTACACGTGAAAAAAGTTCTGCATCAAATAAGCAGTTAGATTTCAATTTTACATTAAAGAGCAAATCTTCAATACAAAATTGCAACAAACAATTATGCACATCTTCAAATGATTGATGTTTTTATTTTATCCTATGTGAGATCTCTTTTCAATAACATAAAATACCAAAATTTCAAATAAGAGAAATAAATATGTATCAGCTGAACTTACTTCTTGCTATTGTTTAAGATTTGTACTAGAGCAAAATAGAAAAAAAAAATGAAAATAAAAACAAAAAAAAAATAAAAAAAAAAACTTAAAAAAAAAAAAAAATTGATTTTTAAAAAATTTGAAAAAATTTAAAAAAAAAAAAAAAAAAGAAGGTTAGAACTAAATTCCCAGCAACTGCACCAAATACTTCTATGAGGGTAAACTTTACTTGAAATTTTATATCGATAGGACTTAAGCTTTAAAATCTCAAACATCACATATTATCAAATTTTAAGAATATTATTGAACTGAATAACCTATTAACAAGTGCACAATATTAAATGTAAGTAGGATGGCTACGGGCATATGGACTAGTTTTGTCATCTCATATTTATTATCATAAACAAAATTCTTTCATATTTCTATATCTAAATTTAATAGATATCAAACTTTTGTCATATCCTCATTCTTATCGGGTAATGGATATAATCCCATACCTATATTTCTGTATCTATTTTCTTACAATTTCAATATTAATTTTAATTAATTTTATAAATAATAAAAAATTATGATAAATGAAATATAATATTATCAAATATTTAATATTAGGAGAATAATTGTTTCTTCGGTATTAAATACTTTGAAATAAATTATAATTGTTTACATTTTAGATTATAATACCAAATAAAACTTCATGAGAACCAAAACAGATATTAAATTTGCAAACATTAATGAAACCTAATTGATAAAATTTTTAAAAAAAATTAAAAATATAAAAGGAAAACAAATATTCAAATTAAAATATATTTTAAATGTTTGTTTACTTCAACATTTTAAATTGCAATGAATCTCTTTTTTATACACTAATAAAAAGTTATAATACATCATTTGATCAAAATGACACAGAAAAAATAATAAACATAATAATAAAATTTTGACATGGATATTGTATTTTTTAAAATTCAATATATATTGGATGGTGATAAAAAAAACATGACAGTTACATTAAATTTTTATCTTGTTTTAAATAAAAATTATTTATAAAATTGTATTGAAAAAATTACAACATGATTGGTAATGAGTTAGAAAATAAAAAATAATTATATAAAATATATCGAAATGGTATTCTACATGATGAAAATAAACAACAAATAAAAATATTAAAAAGTTAACAAATGTGTGTCTTAGAAACAATCTGAGAGATTATTGAAAGAAATCGCATAAAGAAAATAAATGTATAATTAAATATATGATAAAATGAAAAATGTTATTGAAAGATCTAAGAACACTTTTCAAATATCAACATATATATTCTCAATGGTTGATAAATAATGAAGATTATTTTAACGAAATAAAAATGAATAATAATAAATAAATAATTTTTTTATATTACCTAATAAATAAATATTTATGTTATTGAACACTTAAATTAAGAGTATTAAATATTTTAATATGAAAATAAAATATATAATAAATAAAAATATTACACATAATTTTTTTTAATTGATGTACATTATTTTAACATAATGATATAAAAAATACGATAAAATATAGAACTGCCTGTAAACTTAAATATATAAAGTGTAAAACTGAATATGGTTTTTATCTAATTTGTGTTTTTAGTTTTTAACATCTTATCTTTTCTACATATTTTTTAGAGTATGATAAATGCAAAGAGTACTATAAATTTAAAATAAGTAATTTTCAAATAATTAGTTTAAATTTCTATACAATGTGCAAAATTTTAATTTTAACTTTCGCATAGCATTATTCTTTAATTTTCATTTTATAAACTTTTAAATATTTAAGATATCACATGTTAATATTACATCATAACATTAATATAGGTCACTTTTGTTGAACACTAATATTATATAGTACTAAGAATTAAAATATTGATTTTCAGTTTCAATAAAAAGTAAAAAATCTTCTTCTAAAGAATCTAAAGTAAAAGTCATTCTGTTAACACGAGCTAAAGACATATTTAAGCATTAAGATCATTTAAATCAATTACCCAATTAATTATTAGATCGAATGGAGTAAAAGGTTTTTAAACATATAAACAACCAAGATTAGGGTTCTATGTTGTGCATTTCCCAATTCCTAATTCCCATTTCCCAGGCATGCCTTTCAAAGATATGAATTGGATCTGTTAACACAAGAGAAGAGAACTGTGTTGGGAAGATGTCAAGCCCATCGGAGAGATACCAAAAACTTGGGTTAAGAGAGTCTCTACAAAAGTGTTACAGATATCCAATTGCCTGCAAAGAGCTAAGCTTTATCCTCAGAGAAGCCTTTCATCAAATTCCCAAAAGTTTGCAATCCATAATCTTCGAAGACACCCTCTTCGCTTTTCGTCTCCTCCCAGAGTACGCGTGCTACTGCTTTTCATTCTTTAATCCTTTTTGTCATTATAATTATCGATTGGTTTCGTTAATCAAACTCGCCGCACATGATTTTAAATCTTAATCTAATAATTTGGAACTGTGATAACTGCTGCCAATTGCCATGTGTCAGCAATTATTATTTGAAGACCGTGGTTAGCATATATTGGAGTGTCTTCTTCTTCTGATTGAAAATTTCAGGAGATTTCTGGAAAATGAAGCAATTTTACAACCAATTTTTTTTGTCTTCTGAAAGTGTCAATCACAGCGCTGGTTCTTGTCTCATGTATTTTCTTTGAGCTAGAAGGTTTTTAATCTTACTGAAGCATGAAAACGCTATGTGCAGAAAGGTGAAAGTGGTGGTTAGGGTAGTTTCCTTGACATTGATCAAGCAATGCAAGTGCTAGTGTAACCTGCTAATAAACTTTAAAAGTATCAAACTGTTAATTGCGACCATATATTGTTTTTCACTTAAATTAGAATCAGAATTAAAAGTTGTATCGGAGAATTTTCATTTACCAATGGAAGAATTGACCTTGTTCATATAAACTTGTCCATAAACGTTTATAGGAGAGAAAAAAATATGAAAGTAACATCAATTGAGTTTCTTCCATAGAATAAAATTAACTTTTGCACTTCAGTTTTTGGATGAATTAAATGAAAGAACTTTTTATCAAAAAATTATGTGTAGAAGTTGATTATATATGGGAGAAACTTAATGAATTTTACTTTTTTAAAAGTATTTATAGAGATATTTTTTTACAGTGGCCATACATAGAACTGAGAAGTGTGATTTTTGTCTTTTCTATGTGGAGCAAATGATTGTTACTAATTTTAATAAATTTTAACTTTATATTAAATTATTAATTTAGCACCTAGCTGTTGTCTTCACGGCCCATTTTTCCTCATATTTTTATATTCTAATTTTAGAATAGAGACTAAGAGTGCCGTTTCAGCAGTCCACTTCCTCCTTCAGAGTGTAGAAGCAGCACTGCCAAATCGAAAAAAGAATGTGGCTGTAACAGAATTTAAGCATGCTATGGTTTCTCATAAGAGACGCAACAAAGCTCAACTGGTAGAGAAAGGTCAGATTATATACAATAATAAGAAATGGCTTTATGTTATTTAATGAAGGCAAAGAAAGCATGCTTAAGAAGTTTGTTTTTCCTGTATTGCAGGTTCACTGCAACTTCCACAAGATATTCTTGTACACGTTTTCAGTTTTCTTGATATGAAATCTTTGGTTTCGGTGGGACTAGTCTGCCGGTAAAGCTTTCCTTATTTTTATGTTCATCATATTTACATTGCATCAATTCATCATTTTAGCCACGTCTTGGTTTTTAAGGATGTGACATACAAGAACCTATCATCATATATTTTTCTATATTGGAGTGTTCGTTAAATTTGTCATGAAAATTTTTTAATATCATTATGAAAATAAATTCCCTGGTACTCGTGGACATTGCATATTTAGGTCATGGAACATAGCTGCAAATGATAATCATCTGTGGCAGATGCAGTATGTTGTACTGTTCGGTAATGGTGCTAAACTGAAGCATGCGAAAACGGTTGAGGGCCAGAACTATAGGCTTTTGCAGGGAACCGTGGATAATAGACTTATTACTAACTGGAAAGAGAGTGTTAAAGGAGCATACACTGGTAAGCTGAATGTTGAGGAAATTTAGTCAAACAGTTTTTTTTTTTTTTATATCCAACATGTTCTCAGTCAAAAAATGGAATAAAAGTATACTTTAGTGAGACTAGGGAATTATTATGCTCATTTATCATCTTTTACTTTGATATTAGGTTCCCAGCAGTGTGTAAATCAGTATATATCAAGTTGATAGTTGCTAACCATATGCTAAAAGTTAGAATGGTGAATGTAACTAAAAATGTATTCTTCGTTTCAATTTTTTTGGAAACGACATTACAGCTTTAGAAAATGTTGGAACTTTGTGTTTTGTATTATTTGTCAGTTAAATATTTGTGCTATAACCACAGAAATGAGTTATTCTCTCTCCCTCTGATAGAAAAACACACGTCATATTCAATTTTCTCTTTTGTCTTAAGTAGTTGATTTTGATGTAGGAGCATTATCTAGTATATTAACAACCAACCGGGGATATTGTGGACACTGCAAATCAGTAGTTTGGCTAAATAACGCAAAATGCCCCAATTTACACTCTGGAATATCTGAAATTCAAGATATCAAGCCAGTAACAGCATTCCAGGTATGTTCTGCACTGTATTTAGCCACTTTGTATCAGGTTTGGTCATTCATCCTTGTGTTTTTTCTTTACATTGTATTTGGATGGATCCTCTGAGAATCACTAGCTTGAAGGGTTAATGATGGGTGAAAAAAGGGGAAAGACAGAAATAGATAAGGAAAGAAGTAATTTTTACAGAAAAGAATCACAGTCCTCTTCTCAAGGGATGACCTACTGTTGTTCATACCATATTTCGTTTTTCTGTCTCCAGCTATCGATCAAAAATCATGTACAAGAGGAACTGCACTATATGTAGCTAACACTAACTTTGTAATATTCCTAATTTCAGGTTGTGGAATATCTTTTAGATGATTCTCTGCCCATAACATCTTCCTCAGACAGTGACAGTGATTCTGAAGGAGGACCAATTTCGAAGTTATGGGCATATGGGAAGTTCAGGAAGTAACAGTATTTTCCTTTCACTGAAATGTTTCTCTGGATAAATTTCTATGTAATCATTTATGGGAAAAGTAACATTAGAGAAGCCAATTTGGTAACAGATTTTTTGGCCTCTGCTATGCCTATACAGTAAGATGTCATACACTGCACATATCTATTTTGCTTAGAGACTCTATGGGCCTACCTGTGGTTTGTGTATTTGCCTGGGCTTTCTCCTCTTTAATAATTCAATAGTAATTTGTTTACTTGAGTATGTGCTGAGATAATCAATTTGTATATGTAAAAACATTCACTAAGAGATGTGAGTTTATTAAATAAATACCAATGTCTCTTAAGATTAGCTTTGGATTTCAAATTGAGAAATACCGTTCAAAAAATATATTACTTCATCATGCTTTTGAAAGATCTTTATTGAAGGTTAACAGATAAAAGGTTAAAATGTTTGTTATTAACTTTTTCCTATATTGATATATAAGGAATCGGATTGGAAACAACAAATTGAAAAATCACCATAAAAACAGGTCCGAAATTAGCAACAGAATGCACAACAGAAGCAAAAAAATATACTACCATAGCATCACAACAATTGAATATTATATAAATAAGATTTAATAGTTGTTTTTCTCTCAATTAGGTAGTCATTTATTCTTTAAATTTCATTGCACTACTTTAAATATTATTTTATTTTTAATTATACTTTTTCAAAAATTATTGAAAAAGAGAGATACTTTAAAGTACCTCATTAGGGTAAGCTTCATGAGGATTGTGGTTGAGTTGGAAGAGAAGCGTGTGTCCAGTCTCGACCCTTAGACCCAAGGTTTCTGCTGAGAACAAACCATTAGATCAGGAGACCCGGGGACAAACAACTTAAAACATTTAGATATATATATATATATATATATATATATATATATATATATATATATATTGTGTTTAGTTATGAAGGAATAATCAATAATTAAATCCATTTTTTGTTCCTTTCGAACTAATTGTCGTGTGCTCTTTTTTATACAAAATGTAAGAAAATTGTGGGGTATTGGGTATTCTTTCTCATATTTTAGATGAACAAGAATATTGAGAGAAAGTAATGAAATTTTGAAAAACATATTCGTGACTTTTTAAAATGACAATGAAATTGATGTAGAAATTATCATGGTAATATATATTTTTTAAAATAGACAAATATTATGAAAAGTCAAGTTTATAAATAATAATTAGCTATAATAAATATTTTGGTAAGAATTGCAACATGTACATAAAAATGTAACTAACACTTTATTTGTTGAATAAGTGTGTCACGTTGTATGAGAGTACTACTGATTTTATTTTTATTTTTTTGACATTGAATTAGAAAAATAAAAAGAGAGGTACTAAGGAGTACCTCATTTGAAATAATGTTGGAATTGGTTGGTATGAAGAATGAGAAGCGATGGTGTCTGGTATCGAACCAAAGTTTAAGGTGCAACTAATGTATCAACCATTAAACCAGGCTCACAGACAACACATGAGGCACATTTTTTGTTTTAAGTTTACATTATACTATTAAATTATATGATGTAATAGGAATAATATAAATAATTGATACAAAACAAGTTTTGATTAAAACAAGTTTTCCTTTCAAATTATAAATATTATTATTATTAACAAAATTAAATTTCATCAACTTTTAGTATTTAATCAATTATTATATAATTAGAATGTACAAAATATCACTTATTGTAATGTAGGATTTAATAATTGTTTGATTAAAATCTTGAAAGATTATTCTAACAGTAATATCTCAAGTATTACATATTTTACACAATTAAAATGTTACTATAGATGCTGCTTATTGACATGTAGATTTAATAATTGTTTGGATGAAATATTTTGAAAGAGTACTTTAATAGTGGTATCACAAGGAAAATAGAAAGTTTTTTTTTTTTTTTAATTATGAAGTCTTTATTGAAAAGGTAACTATTGATTAAATCAAATTAAATAAGTGATTACTTTCTTTGAAATAAGATATACTTCAAAAGGGAGCTGAATAAAAAGTTTTGATACTTTTGTACTCTATTGGAAATGATTTAAACATCAATCATCTAAATACAAGAGTAAGAGAATGAAGAAAAAAAAATATTAATTCGCCTTAAGTTTTAACTATATCTAATCATCTTTTTTAAATACTCTGAACAAGTCTCATTATACTCAAACATATTATAACCAACCACGTATTCTTATTATCATTTATACTTTCAATAAATATTCAGATATATTATTATAAAGATTAAATATATTTTTTATCCCTTAATTTTTAATGAAAATTAGAATTATTATTTTTCAAAACTTTAATCCAATTTAGTCTCTCAACTTAAAAAATGCATGAATTTAGTCGTTTTAATTAAATTTTGTTAATGTTTCATACACATTTTATGATAGCATTTGAGTTATATGCATCATTTGACATAAGTTTGTTTTAATGTTAGTTAATAAATATTAAATAAACTTAATAAAATTTGATTAAAAATACTAAATTTACGCATCTTTAAAGTTAAAAGTTAAATGACTAAATTAGATTTAAATTTTAAAGATTAATTAATTCTTATTTTTATTAAAAATTAATAAACCAAAAACATATTTAACCCTAAACTATATAAATGCATTTTATTAAGAGAATAAAAAATAAGATTCATAACTTTTACACTCTGAATAATTTTAAACTTAAATGTATAAAGTGCAAAAGTGAATGTGGTTTGAACTTATGTGTTTTTAAATTTTCAACATCCTATCTTTTTTACAGACGTTTGGGAAAATATGATAAAGGCAAAGAGAAGATTTTCATTTAACCTTTTTAATAATTATTGTTCCTTTAGAATTTTTTGGTTTTAATTTAAAAATAAACAAATTGATAGATAGGATTACTTCTTATATAGAAAGTTTTTGTTAACAATGCTCAAGATAAAGAGTAAAATATGATGGAACACGTAACGTATGCACAAAATATGTATTTTATTTTTCTATGCGTGATATGATATATGGTTTATTTGAATATAACAATATGTTTCAAACATATGCATACAAAATAACTGAATATATTTTGCTTCGTGCAATAATGCTTTTACAAAAGTAAAACAGTTGGACATTAATTTGTGTATCTAAAATTCTGTCATAATACCAAGTAAAGACATTTTATTTACACAATTCTTTTAACACAAATACGTGTTACGCGTTTCAAAAAAATTTCCTTGATAATCTTTACAGCCATTAGAGAGTCTATAAGTATCATATGATTTTAATGTTAATATCAATCATCAGGTAGGTATAAAATGGATGCTTCCAAACTTTTTTAAAAGAATCAATCCATAACAACCATCTTATATTTAAATTAAATTTTACTATTACGTATTTCAAGTAAGGAATTTCTGTAAATGACCAATCGAAGAATTAAATGCACAAAAGCGACAAAATAGAAAAAGTTAGGAGGCACTTCCTTAGATGACATGGGACACACCTTCATCAAGCCAATATATGCAACAAAAGGGTAGTGCTCTGAAATTTAATTGAAGACTACTCAGAAGTGATAAAAGATAATCCTAAAAAATAATTAAAGCCAGGACTAGGAGGACTTTTATTCCTCAAACAAACTATATTTCACTAAATTAATTAAAAGAGGAAGAGGGAGTATCTGTAAGACTTGGAAACTCGACGTCTGAACAAAACAGACATCCATAGTAAACAAATCGAACAGATGATGTATTCTAATCTTTTTTGAGTCCCGCTATTGGTATCTGGCTCAAAACCTTAGCATCAAAAACTGCATATTGTTTTTTTATCTCAATCATTGCCTTCTCACCGATTGCATCAACCTGGTCTTCGTGTTTCTCATACAGCAGTGGGAATGTGAACAGTGACAAATAGACTGTATCTCACCAAACGGATTCAGTGTTAGGAGAATACCATTGCAACGCTCTTTTAAGCATACAACATAAAGACAGGAAACAGGGGGAAGAACTAATGGAGGGAATGTATGAAGTCTTACATAGATAAAATAAGGTCAAGGCGTGGAACCAACCCCCAATAACTGAGATAACCCATAATACAGCAACAACCTGGTGACACGACAAAAGACAACTTAGTGTTGATACTATATATCAGCTCATAGTGTGTCTGAAGACAAACGTAACCACCGGATTCACACATGAGAACGAAGGGAGAAATCAACTTACGCTAAGAAACTTCTTTAAATCTCTCCCTGTTCCAATTTCCCGCAAAACAACGAAGGCTCTGTTAATTTCATTTCTTATAGCAGAAGCAGCCTCAAGAACGCAATCCTCGGGAATTACTATATGCGGGATGTGTAGTGGAGACCTAGTTCAGAAAATTTCATGACCAAATGGAGTGCACAAATCAAGATAGGAGATATATAGTGCTTTACTAATAGGAGTCAGTTTTGTATTTGATATTTCCATAAAACGTGGAGTGAATATGTAACACCGTTAAGAGAACACTTCTGATTTTTTTTGAATGATATTTTTAAGAGGGCCACCAAACTATAACTAGACGAAAACAGCATAAATAAATATAAGCATTTCACAAAGGCTTACTTGTGGATAAAGACAGATGCATTGGACCACAAGAAAAGTCCACCGAGAAACATAATCAATAAATGGCAAATAAAAGTTATCAGGTGGTATTCCATCATCTCAAAGAAAACCCAAACGGCAGTGCCAGCACCAAGTGCAATTCCTGTGCTTTTCCGATTCCTCCATAGCAAAATATCGGCAGCTGCAAAAGGGAGACATGTAATGCAACACAATGATTAGAAGAAGAGGATTTATCACAGAAAATAAATAGATTTCATTCATTAGGAGGAAATTGTTCTACGCAATGTTGAAAGATATATTCAATTCAACCCCTTCCCAAGTTCAGCTGTGGTCCAGGTTCGCACAATACTGTAGGCCATCAAAAGCCAAGGTCACATTGCAGCAATGCCGAATGATGACGCAAAAGGTCAAAAGGTTCACAAACAACCTTCAACAAAAGATTGCAATGGAGCATAAGAAAATCACTTCAAGCAATATCTTCTCTCTTTATAATTATAACATATACCAGAAAAGTCATCAAGCATTCTTCATGCTTTCCTCATTGTTATTTTTTACACTTCCATCCCCCTTTACAAGCAAACTTGTTCCAAAAGTTTCGAAAAAAATATAAAAGAAAACCCCTAGATTTCGATCAAAATCAAATTAAACACAATAACGACATAAAAACTATTATAACTTAATGTAAGATGTGAGTTTTACAAAAATAAGATAACGTTAAACTCTGATATTTCTCAACGTTACATACCAGTCAATTAAAATTCATGTAATTATCACAAAAACTCAATAACACTGAGTTATATATAACAATTTTATAATTAGATTGTAGTTTACAGAGCTAATATCTTTTAATTAATGAAATTAACAATTAGTTCATTAAATTTGTTTTACTATAACCTAGATGGCACAAGAACAAAATAAAATTTCAATATAAAACAAACATCCATCAATGTCTAATCTAAGCATTTATGGCCAGCGGGAAATGATGAAATGAATATCAAATGCTATTATCAGAACACCGCCATCAATAAGAAAACAACATCGTTATGCATCCTTCTAATGCCAGCATTAAATCACAGCCGACTCTCGAAATCAGAGTTTTCCATCGCATGCCATGGATCACAAAGCACGTGCAATAAGTGGCTGACGAGTAACGAGGAAGATAATAACGAGAAATGAAAAAGAAAATGAATGCAGATTACGTTTTCCACCGCCGAGGACCTTATGTACGGGCTGTTCCCGGCCGAAGAGGCGGTAAACGTTGGATCCGGCGGCCTTGACCGGCGGCCTATTGGAGTGGTCGTCGTCGGAATCGGAATAGGATTCGGAATCGGAGTCGTTGTCGTGAAACTTCTCTTCCATCTTTTCGACGAAGGAATCCGTATCCATTGACGCCATGGATATGCGAATAATGGGAAGAGAGAACCGAGTTTCACTGAACCCTCTCTATTTATATTTCCCGGGTTGTTGAGTCCGAGTCTCAAGCTCGGAACGGAGGTTAGGAATAAATAACGGAAATCTTCCACTTCAGTTGAACTGTTTTTCTATCTCACTTTTTTCTCTTATTTGTTTGGGTTTAAATATATATGTACATGCATCGTTACTAATGGAATAGTTATTTCATAACTTAGAAATGTTCTTGTTTTTTCTTTTAATTTCATGCACATGTCTTCGATTAAATATCTCTTAAGTACATATATTTCAGATTTTCATATATTTATTTTAGTTAAATAACGCATGCACTGCTTATGATTTTTCTTATGCTGCATTTTCTCAACCCCTTAAGTCCTACCCATTGATCTCGTTCTATCTTTTTTATCTAACAAAGAAGGTTCCAGATTCAATTTATTTTTACAGTAAAAGGGCATATATAAATATAAATCGTACCACTTCAAACCGAATTTTAATAAAAAAAAAATTTTTCAAACAAAAAAAAAAAAAAAAAAAAAACTAGCTCAGATGAATTTATGTTTTTGGAAGTTGTATAGATTACTAAGGAAGTCTGTTAATTAGATCTGCACCATTTTAATATAAGTCTTACCCCCAAAATCAACTCTCTTTTTATTATTTTCCTCTTCCTATTTTTTTTTTTAAATCTTATGTTCTGGGCCTGAATTTCCATTTGATTCAATTGCCGTAAATGATGGGCTTCATTGAAAGTTTGAGGGAAACAAATTTCCTCAGAGGCCCAAAATCGCTAAACTTGTATGCTAGTATGCTATCATTTGACATTTGAAAAGAAAACCCAGGCATTGGTTAATGGTAAAGAAAATAAAGCAATGTTTTTAACCAATTCATTTTATTCTACGTGGATAAGATTAGGGAAGTAAAACAATTTATCTGCTTACTGGTCATCTATTCATAACTAAATTTCGCTAATTTATCTATTAAAAAAATATAAAAAAGAAATTATCAAATTTATTTATTTAAGTTTATGAATGAATAAGTCATCTATTATTTTTCAAAATCCAATAAATCTTTTTATAAATACGCAACTGATAAAAAAAACATGTTAGTTAATTTTTTTATGAAAACAATTTCTTAGGTTTACATATTTAAAAGACATATTTAAAATATTTATGTTAAAAATAACTTTCAAAACACTTTCTGTCAAAATAATTATCTTAGTTTATATTATCTATACTTCTATACCATTAAATAAAGATGATTTAGTTTTTTTATCTACATTTTTTCTTCTTCTAATTTTACTCGTTAATAAGTAAACGTTTACTAATTTTACTTTGATTATTTATTTTCAATTTAATCATTTTCTAATTTTTTTTTCTTTAATTTTACTGTAATAAACTAAAATAAATAATTATAATTAACTACAAAATAAATAAGAATTATTTACAATGAAATTATAAAAAATATCTATATTTACTTTTATAATTATAATTTATTTTTTTTAGTATATAAAAGAGTGAAAACACTTAGCATATGTTTTTACTAATAACTATAAAAAGAATATAAGTGTTTAATCTATCTTTTATATTTATATTTATTTTTACTTGTATAATAATTACTTCTAACTATTTATCTACCATTACTTTATTATCGTAACTACATCCATAAATTAAAAGGATTAACAACATAAACGATATCAAAAATTGAAAATTGACGCAATAATTTCGTATTTATTTTTGGATCAGTTTTTTCTAGAACAAAATAGTTTGGCAAAGATTTCGAATTAAAAAAAATTGTTAGATGTATTTAAATATAATGCTATATATAACTTAATTGTATTTATTTACGATATTTTATGCTTATTAATATAAGGTGACGAATTTAGAATACAATTTAAAATTTTGGATTTAATTTTTTGTTGTAAAGATGGTAAAGGGTAAAACTGAAATGGTATAGTGAAACTTTAAAAGCAGGACGGGGTACCCCAAAAACATGCAGCCATAGTAATGCTGCATGGTTGTGCATGTAAGAGACATTGAAAGAAAAGTGGTCAACTTAGAAGAGGATTTACCTCGTTTCCCTTTCATGGTTTTTACTTTGCTTTTTCACTTCCACTTCAATGCTCTCTCACCCTTTCCTTCCCTTTGTTTCTTAAATCTGTTATTGAAAAGGACTCTATTGGAAGAAGGATAACTCTTTTGAGAGCATTAAATAAACACCAATTTTAGTTTTTAAGTTCTAAAAAAGTTGGCAAATTTTGGCTCATAGTTCTGAACAAGGGCTTAGTTATTAAGGTTTTGAGCAGTCAAATGTATATGTATTCGTACATAGACTTAATTATTAAGGTTTTGAATGGTCAAAGTTTATTAGGTGTGAATGTGTAGGTAAATTCACTTGGTTTTTACCTGTCATTTAATGATTCACAGTGTCACCTTGTTACCTGCAACAGAATTAAGTTTATCTATTGTGAAACAGTGAAAAAAAAGAGTTTTCATTTGCGTTAATCTAAATGGAAAAGTACACAAAGTTTAGTTTTAAGTTCTGAGAGTCTCCGGTCAAAGGAGGTTACAATGGAACATGCACAGAATATTATACCTATATTCTCCTTTCTATATATGAACATGCAAAGACATGAACTTCTCTACGATACTTGGCAAGTTTCTGATTTCTTATTTTAGTTTGGTACTGAAAACCACACAAAACTTTATGGTAGAAAATCCTGTTCCTGCCCCCACTAGCATGGAGCATGAAGACCCCACTTAGAAATTTCTGCAAGGAAGAATCATTTGACCAATTGATTCAATTGTTATTGTCCTAATAACGACAGAAAGTGCCACCCCCAACCACCAGAACACAACCAACACAAAGTGTCACACTGGCTCCCATCAATGTGAACAAGAAATTAAGAATTTGGAACCATGCTAAATTTTACAAAAATTCAAAATTCAATGCGAGCATTCAAATTTAACCGATTTAACTTAACTTCTTCGATCATCCGTTTAGAAAAAGGCCAATTACAACTTTGTACACATGTGTGTTCTAGATAAGGTTGCAAAATTCAACATAGACAGACAATATGTTCAGAAAATAACAGTTTTGTGTGATTGATTATTCTTACGTAGTTAAACCACAGATCATAGTACACCATTTTCGTTGGATGAAGCTACTCTAACAACCAACAACAGTGTCATCAAAAGAAAGCAACTTCTTCTGCATCACAGAAAGAGAAGCATTAGCTACTTTATTTTAAAAACCTCGAGTCCAAATTATGTCAGAAATATGTTGAGTAAGATTTAAAAAATGAGACAGACATAGAGTGTTTCATTTTCTGCGTTTTGAAGAAATAAAATAAACAAATCACTGAAGAAAACGGAACAACAAACAAATTGTCTTAGTGATATCATATCATAATATAGTATGTTTAAAAAATACATTCAATTATCGTAGACTCAGCAGTAAATTCTGGCGAAGTAAGAGGAATCAATCTCATGTCGTGCAAGCCATAAACCAGACAGGTTTCCTTTTGAAATTGGCAAGAGGTGAGGGGATAAGGAAAAATAAAACATTTTATGTAACATCACACAAACTCACCCTGTAGATGCACTTGCTTGTTCTTATCCAAATTCTAATTCCATCATACAAGTATACTTTTTAAACTACTACAAGTGAAATGAATATCAGATTTTCTCCCAGAGCATTACGATCTTATGAATCATTACATTCTTTTCCTCTTTATAGAACCTGAACCTTTGTAACTAAAAACATAGTTTTTTTATATATATATTTCCTGGGTTAGGTGTCACTATAAGTATATATTCTGGCTCAGAACCTTTGAAACTTGAAAGGTACCTTTCAAATGTAAAATTGAGTTTGGTTGTGGTTTTGGCTTGTTTGTAGTGAAGATGTGAGACTGTGTAAAAGATTGATAAACAGTTAAGGAAGTGATTTTCCGTTGTCACTGATCAGAGAGAATCTTGAGGGGAAAAACTTAAACAATTTAAGAGCAGGACCACAAAATATTCCATAGCACGCAAGATCAGCATATTTTTCCCTAGGTACACACACATAAGAAAACTTTTAGGGTTATGATATGTAGGACAGTAGTGATGCAGTTGAGGTCCATACAATGATACAATGCATTAAAATTGTTTTAATGAATGGTTTCTTTTGCTATGCCAAAAACAGTATTTATTGGTTATACATGATATCATGATTTTGATCTTTTAACTTTCTGGGAATTTTTTTTCTACCTTTCCTCAATTAATGATTGATGTTGAGGAGTATGTTGTTATAATTATAATAAGAGATTTTGCAGATACTTTCCAATTTTTTTATATTTTGTCTGTGATTGAATTGAGCAGTGTCTGAACAGCTAATAACCCCTACTAGATACGGGACCAACCCTATGAAATCCCTTAGAATTTGGCAAGCATTGGAAAACAATTATTAAAAAAATTTCAAGTTGTAATAATTTCAGGCAGGTAGTAGGCCTCGGTGCTTGAACATTGTTTTCATTAGCTGTGGTGTAGAAATTGATTTGGAAATGTGCTCGAAATAGTCATACATATAACATCAGAACTTTGGGATATAGGTTTAGAATTCTAAGTTAAAGGCCCACTAATTATGTTGGTGCTAATTAAATAAGGAATGATGTTTTACCTAGTTAGAGACAGTTCCTTTGAATTGACATTTCTACGGGCGTAGTTCATGGACACCAACCAAAGTCATTAAAGTCCAAATATTCATAATGTTTTTGAGTTTGGGTGAATTTTTGTGACCTTTTGTAAGCATTTTGGAAGGCAATAGGAAAAGAGTGGAATAGTAGCCAAAAACGGAGTTACAAGTCAAACCTTTTGAAGCAAAAGAGTTGGACCCTTGTGCTCGTTCAACAGCACAAAGACTTGGACCTCTTCAAACGTAGGTGTAGTCACATAGGATGGGGTCCTAAAAGCAGCAGAACATGCGTGCTCTAGCTTTGCACCTAATGACTTTGCCTTGTAAAAGAACCCAATTTTCTGACTTGCACCAGCTCTTTTTAATTCCTCTCTCTGTAAAGAAAGAAAGGTAAAGCAGTTGATAGCCCTTACGTTTCCTTTGCTCTGCATTTCTCTATTTTTTATGACCCTTTCTTTTTTAACCCTTTTCTCTTTCATTTTCTTCCCTTCTTTTCCTTTTCTTCCACTCCACCTTTTTGGAAGTTTCCTATCACCATCGCTCCACCCTCTTCATCTCAATCCGCATCTCCTGCATGCCCTATTATAATTTCAACAAATACTAACTTAACCACTCATCTTATAATCATTCGGAGATAAACTGAAGTGCTTGGTTTAGTTTCATAATAATAATTGTAAAATCACCCTATATTTAAAATCTTAATTCACAGTGACATTGCATCACAGCGAGGCAGCGATGTAGTATAGCTAGAACTAGAATAATACAGTAGCAGAGATAGTATTTGATGATTCATTTTGATGGGATCGGAAGTGGGCCAAACAAATCTCAGTTTTCAAATTTACCTGTGGAACTCTGATGAAAGACTGAAACGCTTCGTTCATGACTCTGTATGAGTCCAAAGACTGAGGTCAGAGGCACTGTACATTACTGAGTGCCTTTTTTTCATATTTTTTATCTGCTCTCTCTCCCCCACATGTTCACAAACAAAACACTCAATTTTAACAAACATAAAATAAAAGAGTGAGGAAAATGAAAACAAAAAGCAAAACGTTTCTCTCCAAAAAGCAAAAGCTAAGTCCCTCTGATTCCCCAAGAAAGCACCGTATTCAATGCTTACTCAAGCGCCATTAAACGAAGCGAAAAGTTAAACCCTCCTCTCTCTATCTCTCTCACTCTCTCTCTCAAACACTTATTTTATTTAGTTCATTCACCTTACTGTCCCTATAAAACCCAAAACTCAACCCCACCTCACAACAGAAAACCCTGCTTCCACCTCTCTTCATTCTTCTCATTTCATGGACGCTCTGAACTTCCTCAAGTTCTGGAGAAACGCCACCATGACCACTACATCCGAGCCCCACCTAGTGGTCGAAACCGACACTGAATCCGACGAAGATGACTCCTTCTTCGACTTGGAGCTCACGCTACCCGATTTCGACAACAAAGAAAACAACACCGCCACCAACAAAAGCGACGAAGACCCTAAACAAACGACGACGACGACAACAAATGAACTCAAAAGTCTCCCCTCCAAAGACGAACTGGGCAAAACAGAAAACGACGTTCCGTTCAAAACTACACTACCTCTGTCTCCTGCCGAACCTATCTCCAAACGTAAGGTCCTCCCAATCGAGCCCGTATCCAAACCTCAATCCCCCATTGCGCTTCTCAGGTCCGCCCCAAGCTTCAGAATCTTCATGTTCCGAAAGCGAAACAGAGCTCCTCCGCAGAAAACGGACCACTCTGCAAACGACGCTAAGGTCTTCGCGGTCAAGCTCAGCGTCGAAGATTTGCGATCCTCCCCCGCTCTCAGCAGGGATAACAGCACGAGAAGCTTCGGGAGCAAGGTTCGGGGTTACAGCTACGAGGAGCCGAAACCGGAGCGGTTCTCGAAGGAGGTGTTGCGGAAGTATCTGAAACTGATTAAGCCTCTGTATGTGAAAGTCTCCAAGAGATATAGTGATAACATGAGATTTCCCGGCGAAGGTTTCGCAGCGTCGCCGTCTTCGTCGCCGTCGGTGGCCTCTGTTTCTTCGACGACGGAGTCGAAACAGGGGAAGGGGATGAGGGTGGGTTCGAAACATTTGGGGAAGAGTCGGTCTGCGTCGTCGGCAGTGGCCGGAGTTGGTTCCCCGGCGAGTAGGAGCGATGATACGCTGCTGCTGCAGCATGATGGGATTCAAAGCGCCATTCTTCATTGCAAGAGGTCCTTTAACTCGAGAGGTACTTTTGCATCGTTTAGTATTTTAAAATTTTAACTGAAGTCGGGTTTGTTGTTATGATTCAAGAGTTGTAACGTGGTTTGAATTTTTTGCAGAAGGATCAATGTATCCGGCGAGAAAGTCATTGGACGGTGAACGTGGGGCAAAAGTGTAACTTTGCGGATGGTGTGGTGAAAGTGAAGAGAAAATGTGTAATTTTGTATTTGTAGTGTACTTGTAAAGAAAGAAAAAGGAATAGGGAAGGATGGAATAGGTGTGATGATTAGGTAGTGTTGGAGAGTCCCCTGTGGTGAGTGTAAATTAATGGACCAATATTATGGGAAGAATCAAAGGGATCTTCTACTATATCTCTGTCTGTCTGTGTTCTGAGTGTGTGTGTGTGGATTCACCTCTTTGCACTCTGCTTGAGGTTTATTTCATTTTGATTTGATGCCATCAAATGATTCAAGCCAAGTTCATTTTCCGGAAGGATGCCACTTGTCAAAAGCTTTGTGTAACTAAATAGAAATAGAGGGTTGAATGTGATAAGTAAAGTTTCATGAGATGGCAATTCTTACTCCTTATGGATTATTTGTCATCATTGTTTTGTAATGCGCACAGCATATTTGTGCCAATTGGTGTGAAATAGTGGCAGAAGTGAATTGAGTGAAAGCAATGTTGAGAAATGTGAGAGGACGAATACACATTGAAAGCAGGAGCAATGAATGGTTGGCTGCCACTACTGCCATCAAAACTAGTGCCCTGCCACCATCACTTCTTTCTTTCTTTCACAGAACTTCAGAGTATGGACTCTGTTCTACAATTACAATTTAATAAAATCAATTTTAAATTTCAAAAGGTTACTTAGATGCGCATTTAAATAATAACCACTTCTACTTTTGTATAACCCTGTTATCAGTACTTATGGTAGAAAAGGTTAACTTACTCTGTTGCTGTTGTCAAAATATGCACGGATTTTTTACTTCCCTAGTTTTAATTTTCATATTTTTTAATCATTTTAAAGTCAGACTGCTGATAGTTTTATTTCTAAATTTACTTACACAAAAATATGTTTTCATAATGTGATCCTGATTTCATGAAAAGCAAGTTTTATTTTAAATGTTGAGACTTTTCGTTAATAATTACCGTAATAAAAGTGTTATAAATGTCTTTAAAATATAATTCTTCCATTGTTTATTTTAGTTAAAGGTTATGACACTTACAAAAAATCTTAAAGATATAACTCTTTTACAAAATATAACAATCTCACTTCACTTGAGAGATTGAGAAATCAGTAACTTATTCTTTATTATTACAATAAACAATCGTTCTTATTGCAGTTAAGTTGTAAATAGCTTATTGGGGTGATGGCAACAAGCGGGTTATTCAAACGAAAAAATACCTTCAAATTCTTTATTTTACCCACAGATAATTTTATCTTTGTGGTTTTAATTTTAAACAAAATTATTTTAAAGTAAATTTTTAAAATTTAAATTTAGTATACTTTAAATAAAATTACATAATAAAAACAAAATAAAGTAAAAAAAAAAAAACACCTATGCCAGTTGAAAATAAATAAGGATATTTGTTTAAATAAATAAAATAGTGTAAAAGTTTGCAGTGAGATTCAGGTTCAATACCTTAAGCAAGTCATGACTTTTACATTAATTCCTGTTAGAGAAAGTCTTAGTTTTCCAAAAATTAGAAGTTGAAAAGTATATTTTAAAAGTTTGATGTATGTTTTTTTTTTCTCAATCTGTTCTTATATTTTTTTAAAAATAAAATAATATTATCTTTTCTGTCAAATTAATAATATTATTATTATATCAAATTAATAATATTAATGTTATATAATTATCACACATTATATAAACACTAAACCTGTTCTTAGTTACAATTGCCTTGTCAGAAGTGACATCAGGCTTGAATTATAAATAATAAGTTAAAATTAGGTTATTAATGAATAAAATGTGATATTGGTAATAAATGTTATCTACACTACAGTAACGGTATCATGATAAATTTGACATAAGACATTATATTAACTCATTTAAAATAATAGATTAAGTTAAAAAAATTCAATACAGGAGGAGGAAACGGAAAACAATTATGATAAATAAGAACAGAGAAGCTACTAACAAAGTTTATACGAATTTTTTAATTTTTTTTTCTTTAAATTTTAAACATGATTATTTAAATTTTATTTTCTAAAATATAAATTCAGATAATTTTTATTATCTTAGGATAGAATTCAAATAAATTTGTATTACCAAATTATTAGTTCAAATATTATAAGCTTTTTTTTTCAAAAAAATACATTCAAATAAGTTGAATACCAAAGTATAAAATAATATTTTTTTAATAAATAACTTTAATTTTATAAATCAAAACAATAAATATATAAATTTATAAATCAAATGTCAATAATTTTTTTCATTAACACTTTTCTTAAAAAAAAAAACAACATATTACATTGGTATCATGCCGATGTCATGTCGTAGGTATAACAAGTTCAATAACTATTATAAAAAGATTTGTTTCATGGCTTTTATGTTATTATCTATAATAATTAAGGAATATTATTCCCCATTTATGTACTCAACGATGATAGTTTCTAACTATCTAACTACCATGTTTTTAATTAAAGTTATAAAATGTATTTGTCTATATAGATGATTTCAAATATTATTTAATATTAATCATAAAAACCTCACGATACAACTAAGAAATAAAATACGTTAAAATAATAGTTATATTATTCGCACTACACTATTTTTATTTTAGACCAATTAAAAATATTGTCTAAAGTAAAAAAATTATGATCTTAAGTTTAAACAATAGTTTGACTATGATTTTTCAGTTGTGACTGTCATTAAGATAACATTTTCTAGAAAAAAACTATATTTTTCACAATGTTATTCTAGAGAAAGAGTTCTCATTTTTTTTTTGGTTAGCCCACATTATCTAAAGATAACATTTAAAAAAATATTGTTTAAATAACCAATAGTTTATAAAATTTAGTCTTTAACGGTTTCTAAACCATACGTGTATTTAAATGTGACATTTCCATATTTAGACAATAATTTAATACATGTGGATTAGTTTAGTACGATCTAGAATAAAAAATTATATAAGTTAAAAAAATAGACAAATACAATATCAATTAATTTTGTTTTTAATAATCAATCTACTAGAAAAATTTAAAAGAAGCACATTTAGAAATAACCAGGTTTATAAATACTTTAAAAAGCTACTTCTACAAAGTTTAAAAGCAAATAATCATTCGCATGAATAAGATATGAAAAAAGAAAAAGAAAACGATAACAGTATACAAAATTTTAAAAATCTAAACTTAAAAAATCGTACACTTATTTTTAATATATAAGTGGTCTATTATTTAAATTTGTTTCTCCTAAACATTTGTTTTATGAATAAAAGTTCTTAAAAAACGAAAAAGAACAAATAAAAATAATCTTAAAGCCACTTTTTATACAACAACATATAAAATCATGTAGGAGAGATAACATGGAAAAAACAAAAGTGTTTCAAAAAAGTAGTTTGATAAGATTTCGTTATAAGCTTTAACTTATTATATTAAATAAAAAAAGAATGCTTTTTTGTTTCTCTACAAAATAACTTTAATAAAACAAACACATACACACACTTATATAGTTTTCTTGGAATACATTTAACATGCTAGTTGCGAAAATAGTGTTTTTCCAAATACGTGAGTGTGCATGATTGTGTGTTTGAATTAAGCAATGTTTTTGGTGGCAATGGTATGTAGAAGGCATCGAGAGTGGTACTGGTATGACATGATTAGGTAGAGTGGAAATTCAAACATAAATCTGAGACATTATGGAGGTTGGAATTGTGGTTGTTGGTGAGAAAAAGAGTGTTCTGTAATTGCACACAGAAGTCAAAATGTGTATCGAGGACTAGGGCTTTTGGCATCTACAAGTATTGCAAATTTCTAAGCATCATTAATGACAACACAACCATGCCAAAATTAACCAAACGTGGCCCCCTCATGCTCTTCTACACTTCAACATGTGCCACAATAGTAGATTTCGCTTAGGATAAAATTTTGACTATTAAATTTTGATAATTTTTTCTTATAACATGATATGTCATTTTTTAAATGATTTTGTAATATTGAGAATGAAAAAATGAAAAAATATAAAACCATTAAAAAGATAATATATAAAATTATAAGAGAAAGTTGTCAAAATTTAATAATTAAAAAGTCATTTTTCTTTCGCCTTACACACTTAACACAACCCACAACCCAACTCCTTCCTTTGAACACATATTTAAAATATATAGAATTAATTTTCTAACAGTACATTTCTAAAATTAATTAAAAGATAAAAAATTCATATTAAATATTATTTTTGCGTTGAAAAATTGATTTAACTAGAATATTTTTCCTGAGATGAATGAAATAAGTTAATGGTGGTAGTTGTTCTAAAATATATTCACTTTTTTTTTTCATCAAGAGATTTTACTCCAACTTTTATTTCAAAAGTTACACTCTTCAAAGTGTAGCATATCTATGCTAAACTTTAATCATCTTGTTTTTAGCAAGTCTTCGAGTAATGATGGGGATTATGCCTGGACTTCTTCAAACAAGATCCTTTCTTTTCAATTACTAAATACACTATGATAACTAGTTTCAAAAATATATATTGTTTGTTAGTTCGTATAAACTAAAATATGTTTTTAAATTTGAGATCAATTTAAGTTTTATTCATGAAAGAGAGAAATTGAAAATATAGGTGTAGATTTCTTAATGAAGTTGAATGAAGTAATAGTACACGCTCGTGTATTCACGTTTTTTAATTTTTATAAAAATTTGAGTTCAAATATAAAAGGTATATAATTAATTTTTAAAATAATTTTTAAATGTAAAATTAGAAAAATATATATACACAAAAGAAAATTTTAAAATAATCGTTAAACATAAAAAAGTTTTTAGAATAATAGTTAAAAATAAAATATTTATAAAATAATAATTAAGACTAAAACTAATAATAAAATGTAGACTATCCTCTTCATTTGTTATAAAAATGCATATATTGTGTAACAAAAAGTATTTTATGATAAAAAATAAGATAATATTATACCAATTTATCATTAATATTTTTACTAGTCACTTATGAGTAAAAAAAACAAAAAGGTAAAAAAAAAGAAAATTATCTTAGGCATCATACTAAATATTATATTTTTTACACATATAATTACTCGATAGAATAAAAAGTACAATAGTTTTCACACTTCTAATAATAAATAAAAAATTTTGTTATAATAAATTTTCAATAATTTTAATATTATTTTAAAAATAAATTTTAATTCTAACTCAATTCTACAAATTTTATTTATAAAAAAAATTTATATTTATCTATATACTATAAATTTATCTTATTAATTAATTTTATTATTAAAAAATAGTGGCACACTTTTCGTTTTTATTGTAAAAAAGTATATCGTTATCTTGGAAACTACATGGCTTCAGAATTATTATTTTTTTCATTTTGGATCTTTGGAATCTCAAAGTCCGTAGTGTGAAAGTCGCTTGAAAAATAATAATATTGGCAATAAAGATCAAATTAGAGAATTCACAAACGGTTGTTTATTATTATTATTATTATTATTATATTTACCAAGAGTAGGCATATGAATAAAAATGTGTGTATGATAAAACATTTATTGATAAGTTCAATAAAAATTGCACATAAAAAAACTGAATTTTGAAAGAAAAAGGCGAAAGAGAAAAATGTGTTTATCCGTGGCAATGGTTGAAGAAGAAGAAAGGGAATAAAAATGGCCGATATGTTATGCGGGGGATAATGCGATGCTTCATTGTCTGCTTGAAACTCACATAGAAAGAATACAACACAGATACCTAAGCTAGGTTCCATGAACCATTTTAAGAACCCTAATGTTAGTTAAGAAAGTTATAACATAGGGTGTAGATTCCCTTAAAACTTGAGAAAAGAATGTGCAATGCACCCAGAAACACAGCATAAACATCGACACAACAGAACAGTGTTTCAGTCCTCCGAGAATGCTAGATTTGCTATGTTTCCTCACCGGATTTCTGTTCCTTTATTCAGTAATTAAGATGATATACATAAATTTGAATGGGAGAATCATTGAATCCAATTTCCAGTAATATGTTTCCTGTTTCGGATAATCACATCGTTGGGAGACACTGTGATTGGGAATTGAATTGCATGTTTTTAGTTCATTGCATCTTCTGGTTCATTATACAAGTTTTTTCAAAGCATGTAAAGGTAAATAATGAAGACTTTTCCACATGTCACCAAATGCATGTCCCTCGTTAGATTCGAGGCTAAGAAAACATAGTGGATTTAGTACATTGTCCTTCTGAATAGCGGTTGGTGAGACATTATCGTTTTATTAGAGTTGTTCGTCTTTCTCTGCATCTCGAGATTAAACAATCCATGTGCACGTAACCGTTCAATTAATTAGGAAACGTAAATAACTTTACATGATTAATTAAAATGCCTAAACTCGGTTCATGTTTATAGTCCTGCTCTTAACTGATAGAAAACAAGGTTTTAAACAGTGAGGGGATAAGTATTATTTTGACTGTTAGATGTAGGATTTTTCTAAAATAGTACAAGAGAAAATGATCGCGAATTTTAAAAAATAAAAGAAATTAGGCCATGATTTTCAGTTCCTCTCGATTTTAGTTATTTTCTATATATACCATGTGATTGTTGCATAATTTTACTAATTTTATTAGTAACTAATTTCTATTAAAAAAATTAACCGATCAATTTAATAACGAAAGATAAATAAACAAATTATCAAGAATAATAATTATTTTCTGTGATATTGAATGAGTGAAATATTTAATATATTGATTTATAGTATATATTTTATTGAATGCACCAACGCAGCAATTAATATTATTTTAATCAAAATAATCTTAAAGGAAGGTTTTTAAAAAATTAATTAAGGAAATCCCATTAAAAACGATCAATCAAGTTTTTCGTTATACGTTGATGATCATGAAAAAGGTTAATATTTATTATTCAACAAACAAAGGATTGGTACATTTCAAATTAAATTATTTGCTTTTAACTCAACTGAGCTATATTTCTTTTAGAAAACACTTAATATAGTCTTTTACGTTATTGCATTATTTCAAAGTATTACATGTTAAAATTTGGATTATTTAATTAGAATGTAACATATGTTAAAATTATAAGTATTTCAAAATAAAAAATATTCAAATTTTGACACGTGAGATTCTTTGATTTTAACATGTAACGCTTCTAAATGATTAATTTAATGAAAGATGTCATGTATTAAAATCAGAATAGTTATAAAATAAAAAAATATTCAAATTTTAAAAAGTTATTTAAATTTTTACATGTAACACTTTCAAAAAGTGTTAAAGTTGATTTAATCAAAGTGTCACATTAATTATTTTTTTTACATAAATAAAGAGTCGATTCAGACAAAACATAAATCATTAAAAGTGTAACTATAAAAATAAATTTACTAATTAAACATTTTTTAAGTAAAACAATAACATTTAATAAATAAAAATTATCAAAATATTAAAAAGCAATACCAACAATACTTATTACAATATAATCTGTAAATTTTTACTTAAAATTATATTTAATCGTAAAACTTTTCAAATAAGTTTATGTTATGTATCACTAAACTCTACATCTCAACTATAATGATACCTAAAAGTCAAACAATAGTCATGACATAAAATTTTTATTAAAAAAATAAAAATAAAAAGAATTGTTCATCAAAACCCTTCACTTTTAATTTGTCAATAAAAATACCCCATAAACTTATTTTCTTTGTTGCATAAAACCATTTTGTAATTTTAAGTTTAAATATTACTCTATAAGGTTGCCTTAGTTGTTAAATTACAGCAAGTTGAACTGGGTTTGCATGTTTAAAAAACTTATACGAATCCCTGTTGACAAACCGTATTTAAAATTATATAATTTGTTTTAATTATTAGAATCTTATTTGAACGAATAATAATAGATTTGACTTTGGGTTTGCATACATGTGATTGTACCAATCAATATTAATGGTGATGGATGAGTGTGTGCTGTAGCCCAAATCCAAATGGGTCCACATCTTGGAGATGGATTATATCAAGTGTTAATATAAAAGAATATTTCTTCGGATACATTTTCTTATAAATATCTTAAAAAATAAAGAATCAGATAAATGCTTTTATAGATTAAAACTATTTTACATATAAACCAATTCATAGAAATTACTTCATATAATTTCTTAAAATTCTATATTTTAACTTGTGCATAAGTTTATATAGAAAAAACTTTATTTTATTTTATTTTCCATAAATTTTTATGAAAAAAATTGTTCATAAATCCTTAATCGAAGTAAGTCACACCTCAATCTTCCAACAGAAATTAAATGTTTTAATTTTTTTGTCTCCAAGAATGATTTCAATAAGTCCATTATGCCTTGTCAGAATGTTTGTGGGTTTCGGCCCGAAGAATCTGGTGGATTACAAAAGCCCAATAGTGTCATTAAATATTTTTAAAATAAAATTTTCAGAATATCTACTATGCTTTCCAAAACAAGTTTTTCTGAAGACTCCTACACGACCTATATTTCAGAAAGAGCTTTCCAAAACGAATAAAATATGTTTGAAAAAAAAAAAAAAACTTTCTAGAATGAGTTTTTGTTGGATATATATATATATATATATATATATATATATATATAT